>Ga0209454_1000007_pt1 | contig 206221 bp, 155 predicted proteins | sample WorMetHERISLAND1_2_FD_187400 | JGI IMG/M metagenome (GOLD analysis project Ga0209454, IMG submission 187400) | Marine gutless worms symbiont microbial communities from Max Planck institute for Marine Microbiology, Germany - Olavius geniculatus... | ecosystem: Host-associated > Annelida >... | reverse complement strand
ACCCCGCACCCCGTAACCCGTAACCCGCAACCCGCAACACGCACCCCGCAACACGCACCCCGCAACACGCACCCCGCAACTCGTAACGCGCAACTCGCACCGCGTAACGCGTAACGCGCACCCCGGAGCCCGCTCATGCCCCGCATAGACGACTACATCAATGCCAGAGAAATCGCCATCGAAGCGCTGGCCCCGTTGCCATTTGAGGATATCCTGCAGCGAACCGGCTTCGAGTCTTCTTCGGAAAATAGCTTCCTGATTCCATTTCTCGATCGCACCTACCTTGTCAGCTATCCCCAATTTGAATTCAGCGATCAGATCGAAGGCGACAAAAAGATCCCGCTGCAAGAGCAGGTTTTGATTCTGCACTATATGATGGCTCCGGCAGCACCGCCCCGAACCCGGCAATGGATCGCCTACCGCGAAATCCCGGGAGCGGCTTTCTATTTCGATGCTTTTGTCAAGCGGGCCGTGGAGCCTTTAAAAAAGGTTTTTGGCGACAATTTGGACGCATTTGCCCGGGCTGCCCAAAAATTGCACTTCCAGAAAATTGAAAGCGGCGACCTTGGCTTTGAGTGCAGGGTTCTGCCCGGCATTCCCCTGCGGTTGATTCTGTGGGGCACGGATGATGAATTTCCGGCGGAAGCCAATATCCTGTTCGATAAAAACATCGGGCAAATCTTATCGCCCGAGGATGTGGCCTGGCTGGCCGGCATGGTTGTTTACCGGCTGATGGCGCTGGCGAGATAGAAAGATGGAATGCTGGAGTGCTGGAGTATTGGAGAGCCGGGGTACTGGTGCAGAATGGTTACAGGTGTTCCGCCGGATGTGGATCTGCCCGGCTGCCGGGCCGTACCCCAAACTTCTCTTGTGAAACTACTTAAAATGACGAATGACGAATGACGAATGATGGAATCGCTTGGGGCTTCGCTCTTCGAGCTACGACCCCACACGTCGCTCAGTCTTTTTAAATGGACAGAATACATTATTCGATGTTCAATGTTGGACGTTCGATGTTCGACGTTCATTTGTTTCTTTTCTTTGATCAGACCGGCTGTCCTTTAGCCGGCCTGCGACGAGCTCAGCCGAATCGAGGCCTCCGCTCTTATGAAAGAAATGACGAATGTCGATTAATTCACTCAATTAAGGAACCCATCAGTCGATCATCGCTCACTTGAAATTCCCCCCACGCTCTGTTATCCTTGACAAAATTCATGATACTGATGACAATCAATTTGATAACGAGACAGAGGGCAGCGAATCCATAACTCGGCATTCGGTATTCGATATTTGCCACTCCATATTTCTGAGATTCGATGTATTACCAGGACGTTATCAACAATGAAGCGCATGTCGCATTCTCCCTAGGAGGTCATCACCTTTGAAACTGAAATCCAAAGCGCTTGAGGTCAATCTGGCCGACTACCACGTTGACGTCACCATTGATGCCAAGTATTCGATCCTCCAGTTGGTCATGTCCAAATATTTTGGGCTGATGGAAGGGTTGAATACCTTCCTGAAAGAACTCTCCCATCCCTATAAGAACTGGCGGTTTATTGCCACCGAAGCCCGTAAATATTCCCTGGAGTACTTTCACCTCTTAAAAAATCACCCCGATGGCCCTGCGGCCGCCAATCTGCTGCTGGATATTCAATTCCGGACGCTGCATGAATCGAAAGACGAAGAAGTAAAAAGAGATTCTGCTGACAATATTCTACTGTTTATCAAAAAAACGACGGCGGATTCCGGCAGCGAGTTCCAGAAGTTCCAGCCGGTTGTCAACGATGCATTTGACCGTATCTGCAGTTTGCCGGATTCTATATTTTCCCTGTTTGTGAAAAGCTACTATGGAATCAACCGGCTGGCGCAGATCTATCTGGATTGTGCTTCCGATAGCGGTTCCAATTACAGCTCCGCTAATCGGCTGCTGGTTAAATACTTCAATTATACATACAGCTACTGGCTCAAGGAGGAAGATCCGCAAACCTGGTTCGAAAAGGAAGCCGAGATTGCAAATCCGGGAACTCAGTTCAATGAATATTTCAAGGACATCTCCCATCACCAGCTGATGCAATGGCAGGGACAACTGGAATTGCTTTCTCAGAATCAACAGATAGAATCGAAAACAGTCTTGACCGAACTCATCGGGCTTCCCGGATTTGGACAGATTGTAGAGACCTATCGCCGGACACCGCTTCAGCTGTTGCGAAATTTTGAGGATAAAGGCCGGGGGCACCACCTCAAGTTGATATTTTTATTTCACATAATGAATATTACCGGGCTTTCCCTGATTCACAAAGAAACCCTACGGGAAATGAACCGGACCCTGACCTGGATTATCGAAAATGAAAGTTATCGCAATATCGAGAATTTAATCCGCAAAACGTTCTCGATTTTAAAAGATCAAACCCGGAAATACCCGGGTACGGCCTTAAATTGCGTGCTTAATATGGGCAAAGCCGTTTACAATACCGATGAACTCGATCTGGTTAATTATTTCATCGATGCGGTTATCGATCTGGGCTTCCAAACCCCCATGCTGGAGGGGGTGGACAATGAATGGCAGATTAAAGTCAACTCGGCCCATATCCTCAATATCAGAACCTGGCTTGAATTGATTCAGGTCAATCCGAAATGGTCGACCCGCCTGTTGACAGGGCTAATTATACACCTGTCGCTTTGTGGCGTATTTATAAAGGATATCGACCTGTTCCCCCGTGATATCACCCGGTTTTTGAACAGCAAGATCGGTCCGGTCTATAATCTTGCCAAACAGCTCACCAGGCTTCTGCCGGCGTTCTTTAACGATATCGGCGCCGAAGGGAAGTTAAGGGATATATCGACCCAAATCGATGAAATCGCTCATCGCCGCGATAAGCTCATCCATTTTTTGCGCAAACAGAGTCATGTGGAGAGCAGCAACCGCATCGTGCCTTTTATGGAAGCGACGCTGAAATTTTGGCAAAGCCGGGACAAAACCGGTCTGGAGCCTTTCATTCCACCGTCGATCTATCAGGAAATCGATACCCGGGGACCTTTTGTCTATGGCGTCAATCGAATTTTTACCCACTTGACCCGAAAAGGCGTCGAGATCCCCCGGGACCTGCTGACCCTCTCCGACAAGAAAGTCGAGCACCTGCTGGCCGAGATTTCCGGGGCCCCGGAAGACGACCTCGAGCGTGTCAAATTAGCCATTGCATTTTATAAAGCGCTTCACCAGAAATATAGCTTCGATTATCATGAGCTAAACGGCTACCTTGCCCAGCTGAAGACCGAAGCCCTGCCGGATTTAAACCGTTTGGAACAGGCCTTGAACGAGCCGGACATCAAAATCAGGCTCTACAAGTTGCTGGAATTTCTTGAGAAATTAAAGTCAAACATTACTTCTGAAGAATCGTTTGAGATCAAGGAAAATATTTATAAGAAAAGACATATCACGATCGATATACCGTCCATGTACGGCAGCTACCACGAAATGAAATTCGACTGTTTAGGCCTCACTTTTCGCCTGGAGACATTGGTCAATGTACTGCTCGAGGAACTGATCCGGGACATCGATTTGAGCTTGATTACCAAGGCGACCTTTTATCAGATCTACAGTCTCCTGAGGCTTTTCGATAAAGCGTTGAAGTTGGACGGGATTTTGTCGGTTGAATTTGAACGGCAGCTCGAATTTTTAGCCCATTCGCTGGAAGTCAAAGGTTTTACCCAAACCCAGTATCTGGACATTTTCAAAGGCTTTGCCCAGGCGGTTAAAAACATCATCAACGATCACTTCCACAACCTTCTCGGCCAGAATCTCAGTCGCATACTGTCGCAAATATCCGTCACCCAAATATTGCCCAAATTTTTGCCCCGGCAGGATCTAGAAGACAACGAAAAACTGGAACATCGGGTTTCGGAAGTATTCTTCCGCGAGCAGATCGCTCTCTCGCTGGGGCTCCAGCAACTGGATTTGTTCTTGAGCAAAATCTTAACGACCCTGTTTCAACAGTCCTATAGATTACCGAAGGACCTGCTCCAACAACTGCTGCGCTACGATCCCCACAATGCCATGACCTCAATTGATTCCGCCAAAGGCCGGGTGACCGGAATTATTCACCTGGGCAACAAGGGCATCAATATGGTCAAATTGAAAGATTTCGGTTTTCCCGTGCCGCCGGGATTTATCATCACCACCGAAGTCTTTCGCTGCCGTCGTATTATCGACAGCTACCGGCCGGCCACCGACAACTTCAAGGAGCAGGTCGCCCGCAACGTTGCGGCCCTTGAGAAATTGTCCGGCAAGAAATTCGGCGATCCCGGCAATCCCATGTTGTTTTCGGTCAGAAGCGGCTCCTCGATTTCCCAACCCGGCATGATGGATACATTGCTGAATGTGGGGAACAATGAAATTATTTCAGCCGGAATCGCCGCCAAAACCGGCAATGCCTGGTTTGCCTGGGATAACTACCGCAGGTTTCTGCAATGCTACGGCATGGCCTTCGGGCTCAAGCGCGATGATTTCGACGCGATTATCAGTGAGCAAAAGAACAAGCAGGGAATTCCATATAAAAAGGAATTCACCGGCGAGCAGATGCGACATGTTGCCATGCTGTATAAAACATTGATCCAGGATGCGGGTGTTGCGATTATGGAAACGCCTTTCGAGCAGCTTTACATGGCCATTAAAACTGTTTTGGATTCATGGGAGTCCTCGCGAGCCAAAGCGTACCGGCAAATCATGGGAATTTCAGATGATTGGGGAACCGCGGTTACCGTCCAGGCCATGGTTTACGGCAACCTCACCGAACAATCGGGTTCAGGCGTCATCTTCACCCACAACCCCCGCTGGTCGGGTGACACCTTGAAGCTTTGGGGCGATTTTACCGTCGGCAACCAGGGTGAGGATGTCGTGGCCGGTCTGGTCAATACGAATCCTATTTCGATATTTCAACAGGAAATCGAAATGCGCGAGACAGATATCACCCTGCAGACCCATTTTCCTGAAATCTACGATGCCTTGCGGCAGTGGGCCCACTTACTGATCGACGAAAAGAAATGGGCGCCCCAGGAAATGGAGTTTACCTTTGAAAGCCCTTCAATAAACGATCTATATCTGCTGCAAACCCGGGACATGGCCATTCGTGAGCGCAAAACCGTGCTGACTTTCGATTATGAGGAAAGGCATGCCGCTTTCTACCTGGGACATGGAATCGGCGTCAGCGGCGGAGCCATGAGCGGCCGGCTGGTATTTAACTTGGCTGAGATTGAAAAATGGCGCGTGCGGGAGCCCGGTACCAAACTGATCCTTGCCAGGGCCGACACAGTTCCGGATGATATTCGCGAAATCCATTCGGCGGACGGGCTGCTGACAGGCCGCGGCGGAATGACATCCCATGCGGCCGTCGTGGCCCATCGTTTAGGTAAAACCTGTGTTGTGGGATGTGGCGATCTGATATGCGACGAGCGAAATAAGCAGTGCACTTTCAGCCAGATAGTCGTTGACACGGGAGACCATATCAGCATTGACGGTCATGAAGGGTCGGTCTTCAAAGGTTTGATCAAGGTGAAGGAAGCGTGAGGGGGTAAGGAAATTGAAGATTGAAGATTTAAGATTGAAGAGTTGTGGATGTCGCTTCGCTCCGTCAATTTAAATATTTTTTGACTGGTTATCTACAAATCTTAAGTGAAATTTGAGTCGCATCCCCCACGAGTCGAAGATCCGCACGTGGCCTGAGCGGGAAAATTGAGTGCGGGGTATAGAAATTTATCAGTCATTAACAAAGGTTGTTCGAGGAAACCTTGATAGAAATTATTTTAAACAGATTTGCCGAAGGCATACCTTAAATCTTAAATCTTCATTCTTCAATCCAAACAAAAGGGGGTGCTATGTCAATTTCGGGCAATTCGGGCTTGAAACTGGGGGTAAATGGTCTTGGTAGAATCGGGAAACTGACCGTCTGGCACCACGTGGCGCGAAAATATTTTGATGAAATCGTCGTCAACATCGGTCGTCAGGCCGGGTCATCACTGGCGGACATCGCCCACTACGTTGAAAGGGATTCCACCTATGGCTGGCTGCATGGATTCCTTTATGGTCACCAGGCCCGTCCCGTAATTTCAGATCTGGATGAAGTCGATGGTTCGGTAATGATCGACGGCCTCAAGGTCCGCTTTCTGAGAAACGACCGGGATCCGGCTCATATCGACTGGGATCTGCACGGAGTTCGATTGGTGGTTGATACTACCGGAAAATTTTTGGATCCGAACAAAGGTAAGACCGACTCTCAAGGCACCATCAGAGGACACTTGGTGTCCGGGGCCGATAAAGTGATCATTTCCGCTCCCTTTAAACCGCAAGACAAAACTGCGCCCATCGCCGAAGATGCCGTTACCACCGTGATGGGGATCAATGCCAATGACTATGATCCCCGGCGCCATAAAATCATATCCAACGCCTCCTGCACCACCACCTGCCTCGCCCACATGATGAAACCTTTGATCAATGCATTTGGCCCCAAAAAAATAATGTCGGCCTCCATGGCAACGGTTCATGCCGCCACAGGGTCTCAACAAGTTTTGGACCGATTGCCCCAATCGGGAAAAATTGATTTGCGCAAAAACAGAAGTATTATTAACAATATTATCCTCACGACTACCGGGGCGGCCCGGGCGTTGAGGCAGGTTATACCTGAAATGGAGGAAATTGCCTTTATTGCCGAATCAGTCAGAATCCCGATCAATTCGGGATCGCTGATTATACTCGTGATTAATTTGCAGGAGGAACCCGGCGGTGAATATGTGCGCCGGGAGATGATAAACGACATCTATCGACAGGCGGCGGCGGACGGTCCGGAAGGCTACCTCTACTATACCGAGAAGCAGAACGTGTCCGGTGACATTATTGGAATGCCGCGGGTGGCCGCCACCATCGAAGGCTATGAAACCCACAGCCGAACGGCCGAGGCCACCCTCGATCTTGCTAAAATTCCGGGATTGAAAAAGGACCTGCTTTCAGACGCCGGCGGTTCGGTGGTTCGGATACCGGTCACCCAGGCGGTCATATATGGCTGGTACGACAATGAGATGGGCAGCTACGTGAATATGCTCGGGGATCGCACCGTATCGATCGCCGAACTGATGTAAGACAGGGTTTCAGGTGTCAGAGAACAGAGGACAGAGGACAGAGGGCAGATGACAGACCCGTGCCCTGCATCCCTCGTGTGAAACTACTTAAAATGACGAATGTCGATTGACGAATGATGGAATCGCTTCGCTCAGTCTTTTTAAATGGACAGAATACCTTAAATCCAAAATCCGCATTCCAAAATCCAAAATTTGGTTTTTGAAGTTTCTTTTCTTTGATCAGACTGGCCGTTTTTTTGGCCAGAGGCAGCGCTCGTATGAACCTACCAAAGTCGATGGGCGCGACCGACAATGTAGTGGCGGGGTTTATCCCCGCTTAAACGGCGGATACCGCCGTTGTCCACCAACGAATCGGCTAAGTGAGTTTATCAGTGATAGTCGCCAAGCTCTTGGCGGGGATAAACCCCGCCACTACGATGGTAGCCCTGAATAACAGGATTAGCCACATTGGGCTTCAGGGCATTTATTCCGAAAATCCATAGTGAAAGATTTCGTAGTTCGTTTCGCCCCCCAGCAGTTCATCAATTTTGCTTTGCACCTTATTGCGATCTTCGCTTTTCAGCCATTTGTTCCAATCTTCCGATGACTGCCAGGTACTGATGACCATAAATTCCTCCGGATTATCCATACTGCGCAATGTTTCGCCCGTGATATAGCCGGATTGAGTTGTGGCGGAAGCTCTCATCTGCCGGAAGAGAGGAATCATGTCTTTGGCCTTATCCATGGGAACCGTGCGCCGGATGAAGATTTTTACTGCCATATTAACCTCCCTTTTTCATGGTTAACCGAATCCAATCGGTTTTTTTTATAGTAATACCCTGACCATGCAGGGTCAAGGATTAAAATGGGTTCAGAGGTTCAAGGTTCAGAGGTTCAAGGGTTCATAGGTTCAGGGGTTCAGAGGTTCAAGGTTCATAGGTTCAGGGGTTCAGAGGTTCAAGGTTCCGAGGTTCAAGGTTCAGAGGTTCAGGGATTCAGAGGTTCAAGGTTCCGAGGTTCAAGGTTCATAGGTTCAGGGATTCAGAGGTTCAAGGTTCCGAGGTTCAGGGGTTCAGGGGTTCAAGGTTCAGGGGTTCAGAGGCTCATAGTTCAGGGGTTCAAGATTTAAAGGTTCAATATTTCAAGGTTCAGGGATTGGAAGTAAAAGCAAGCATTCCTGAGGGCAGAATAATATCGAATCAGTGAAACCGCATGTCGAAGGGGTGAATCGCTGAGTTTCGGAAATTTTGAAAATCGATAGAATTCCAGAAATCTTCAATTTTCATTCTAAAATATTCAATCGAACGGGGTCACAAATCCACCTTGAACGGTGAACCATTGAACCCGGAACCTCTGAACCTTGAACCCCTGAACCTCTCAACCTTCTTTTTCCAGCATCGCTTCCCGCAAACAAACTTCAAGCTTCACAAACTCTGCGGGTTCCAGGGTTTCAGCGCGGCGGGAATGATCGATGCCGGCGGCCGACAGGGCCTGCCGGGCAGTTTGCGAATCAATGGGCAGACCGCTTGCCGTCAGGGCGTTTTTCATGGTTTTGCGCCGGTTGCCGAAAGCCGCTTTGATGACGGCGAACAACATCGCTTCGTCATGGGGTCCATAACCCGTGGTGGGCTTGAATTCGATTTCTATAACAGCTGAATCAATTTTCGGCTGGGGATAAAACGCGCCGGCTTTGACATCTAACAGGGGGCGAATTGTCGCGCAGTATCTGAGCATGGCGGTGATGCGGCCATATTCTCTGCCGCCGGGTCGGGCCGCAATTCGCTGCGCCAATTCCTTCTGGAACATGAAAATCGCCCGGGTAAAGTCATGGCGCGCCTGAATCAATTTGATTAAAACCTGGGAAGAAATATTGTAGGGCAGATTGCCGACCACCGTAATCTTGCGATCGGCTGAAGCCGTAAATTCAGCCAAATCAATTTGAAGGATATCGCCGGCGACAACTTCACAATTGGAGATGTTGTGGGCCAGCAATTCTGTCTGCAACAGGTCGATGAGCTGGTGATCTTTTTCGACGGCATATAATTTTTTGACGCTGCGTGCCAACGGAATCGTCAGCGCACCCAGACCGGCGCCGATTTCCAATACCACATCCTGGGCCGACAAACGTGATTTCGCGGTGATGGCGGCGGCAATCGATGGATCGGAGAGAAAGGATTGCCCCAGTCTTTTTTTGGGTCGGAGTTCCCAAGCTCGCAGCAGTGTTTTGGGTGTTGTCATGTATTACTAGGTAACAGGCTTTATCGCCGATTTCAATGCTAACTTCCGCCTGCGAGCCAATTGACCCCCGATTTCCGGACTAAAAATCCAATGACTTGACTTTTCTACAAAAGTTAATTATTTTATTGTATTTTCTAAGGGTTAGGTGTGTGTTAACGTATTACCCTTTTACAAAGGAGGAATCCATGCCTAGAAAGAAGGGGAAAGCAATCAGTTTCGATGCCATGGTTAAATTTTTTATGCAAAATTATAATATCCCGACCAAGAAAGATGTCGACCAGTTGATCATCAGGTTGGACCGCCTGGAAAATTTAATTAAAAGTTCGATGGGTTCCTGCACGGTCAAGTCTCAGAATGCCCGCCGGAAAACTTCCCTGACGGCTGTCGATATCGTACTGGACACCATTAAACGTTCCAAGCAGGGAATTGATTTTGCACAAATTCAGGCAAAAACCGGTTTTGATGAAAAGAAAATTCGCAATATAATTTTCCGGTTGAATAAGTCCGCCAAGATCAAGCGCAAAAGCAGGGGCGTTTATATTGCGGGCTAGATCGTAATTGAAAATTGAAGATTGAAGATTTATGGAAATCGCTTCGCTCTGTCATATTAAATTTAATCGACAGCGCTGAGTAAAGACTCTTTTAAAAAAAAAATTTAAATAAATTATAGAACATTACGGGGTGATTATGGAAACTATTGTGGATTCCTCCAATCCGGGGCTCAAGGCCGGTGACCGGATTCGTGATTATCGCATCGAGCAAGTAGAAATTCTGAAAGAAATCTCGGCGGTTTTTTATGCCCTGAAGCATCTGACTACCGGGGCCAAACATATTCACATCAGCAACGAAGATACCGAAAATACATTCAGTGTGGCCTTTAAAACCATCCCCAAAGATTCAACCGGTGTTGCCCACATACTTGAGCACACAGCGCTATGCGGTTCCCGTAAATTTCCCGTACGGGATCCATTTTTTTCAATGCTCAAAAGAAGTTTGAGCACCTTCATGAATGCGTTCACGGCCTCTGACTGGACCATGTATCCTTTTTCGACCCAGAATAAAAAGGATTTCTACAATTTGATGGACGTATACCTGGACGCCGCCTTTTTCCCGAAGCTCGATGGTCTCAGCTTCAAACAAGAGGGACATCGACTGGAAATCGACGACGCCGATCAAGGGCAGGACGCAGAAATTCCCCGCTTAATCTATAAAGGGGTGGTCTACAACGAGATGAAAGGCGCCATGTCATCGCCGGATCAGGTGATGGCCCGTTCGATCTTAAAAGCGCTCTATCCCTCGTCCACCTACCAGTTTAATTCGGGAGGCGAGCCGGCTGATATTCCAACCCTCACCTATGAGCAACTAAAAGAATTTCACCGGCAGCACTATCACCCCAGCAATGCCTTCTTCTATACCTACGGCAACCTGCCGCTCCAGGATCATCTGGCTTTTATCGAAGCCAAAGTGCTCAGGCATTTCAAACAAATCGACCCGGATACTCAAGTCGCGGCCCAACCCCGCTGGCAACAGCCGCAATCGTTAACCTATCCGTACCCTTTCGATAAAAACGAAGATCCTACCCATAAATACCAGGTGTGCGTCGCCTGGTTGACCGCCGATATCAAAGACTCTTTCGAGATTCTGACGCTGATATTGCTGGAGCAAATCTTGCTGGGCAATTCTGCGTCTCCCCTGCGCAAAGCGTTGATCGATTCGGGGCTCGGCAGCGCCCTGTGCGACGGCTGCTGCTTTGACGCCGACAACCGGGATTCGCTGTTTGTCAGCGGGCTAAAGGATGTCGATCAGGCATCGGCCGACAAGATTGAAGCCGTCATTTTTGACGTATTGGCCGACCTTGCCGATAACGGCATTGAAAAAAAGCTGATCGACTCCGCCATTCATCAGATTGAATTTCATCGCAAAGAAATCACCAATTCTCCCTATCCATACGGCATTAAATTGCTGTTGACGTTTTCAGGCAGCTGGTTCCATGGGGGTGATCCGCTAAAAATTCTAAACTTCGATGCGGATCTTACCCGCCTGCAGAGCGAATTGGCCAAAGGCTCTTTTTTTGAAGGCCGTATCAGGAAATATTTCCTGGATAATCCCCATCGGATCCTTTTAACTTTGACACCGGATCAAGAGATGGAGCAAAAACAGGAGCAACGGATGCGCTCTGAACTCGAGCGAATTCGGAAAAATCTATCCGCTACGGATATCGATCAAATCAAGCAGGACGCGGAAGCATTGCAGCGTCTGCAGGAGGCTGAAGAGGATGTTGCCATTCTTCCCACGCTGCAGCGCCAGGACATACCGCCGACGGTACCGCTGTTGAAGGAGAGTGGCTTTGAGGGTGACTTGCAGGCCACCATTTACAATCAGGCGACTTCCGGCATTGTATACTATGCCGCCGCCGCCGGCACCGGCTCGCTGCCCGACAACCTGATACCGCTGACCCCTTTTTTTTGCTATACCCTGGCCCGCATGGGAACCCGCCTACGCAATTATGTCGACCTGGCCCAGCGCATCGATACCTATACGGGCGGAATCGGGGCCTCCACCCACTCCCGGACGCGTTTCGATCCGGCCGGGGAATGCATCCCCTTTGTTTCATTTAACGGGAAATGCCTGGTCAGAAACCAGGAGCAGATGTTCGATATTATCCGGGAAGTACTTCATCAGCATGATTTTTCCGATCTTCCCCGCTTAAAAAACCTGCTGCTCGAATATCGGGCCGGCCTCGAATCGATGGTCATCCACAACGGTCACCGGTTGGCCATCTCCCTGGCGTCCCGTAAGTTCTCCGCCACCCGCGCTCTGGGCGAAACCTGGAGTGGTGTGCATCAACTGCAGGCCATCAAACAAATGTCCGAAAGTCTCGACGAGGAAAAACTCGGCCGGCTGGCATCGGATTTGGCCGCTATTGGTAAAGCGATTTTCACCCGCCCGAACTTTATAATGGCCCTGATTGGTGAGGATGAAGCGCTCACGAAGGCCTCGCCGAATTTGGGCTCCGTATTCAAAGGGCTCGGGGCGGGAAATGGCGATGGTTTCTCCAATCCGGAAATCAAGCTGGAGGCGGAGACTATTCGGGAAGGATGGAGTACGTCGTCGGCGGTATCCTTTGTGGCCCTCAGTTTTGAAACCGTGCGCATGGAACATGAGGATTCGGCAGCCCTGTCCGTTGTCAGCAAAATTCTGAGATCCATGTATCTGCACCGTGAAATTCGCGAGAAGGGCGGGGCCTATGGCGGTTTTGCCCTGTACAGCCCGGAAGACGGTCTGTTCAGTTTCGCTTCCTATCGTGATCCGCATATCGTATCGACTTTAAATGCTTTTGACAATGCCGCCGCCTTTATTCGTTCCGGCAACTTCAGCGATGAAGATGTCAATGAAGCCGTGTTGCAGGTATGCTCGGAGATAGACAAACCCGATCCTCCGGGTCCGGCTGCCAGGAAAGCCTTTTACCGCAAGATTATTTCCCTGAGCGACGAGATGCGCACCCGGTACAAAACCGAACTCCTTGCACTGAACCGCAGCAAGGTAATGCAGGCCGCGGAGAAATACTTCGATCTGCAGGATACCCAAAAGGCGGTGGCAGTGATTTCCGGTGAGGATAAAATAAACGCTGCCAACGCCAAATTGGGAGAGAGTCCTTTGAAGCTTCATCGGATATAGACGCTGCCTGAAGTAAATGAAGTCGTTCAAAACGGGGCTCTCAATGTCGTCGGGTTTTTATCCCATTAAACCAAGAATTGAGAATAATTTCGGATTTCGGATTGCGGATTGCGGATTTGTTGTATCGCTGCGCTCTATCTGCTTTTATTAAAATGACAGAATACCTTAAATCCGCAATCCGCAATCCGCAATCTAAAATCCCTCATCTATGAAAAGTAAAAATGAGGCCAATTATAAGAAAGGGAGCAATGGAGTGATGGAATGCTGGCTGAAGGTTTGAGGTCTTCTGAAAATACTCCAATACTCCCATGCTCCGATACTCCATTACTCCAATACTCTATTACTCCACAATTCCAGTTCGCCTGAATTTTACTTTAAACACTCCCTTTGCGCGAGTTATGGCCGGGTCCAGTGGATATCGCTATTTTACCGACTCACATCCGGATCCATGCCCGGATCGAAGGGCAGCTCATCTAAATGTTCGACATATTCCAGGGGATCGAAGGGCACCATTTTCAAATCCAGCTTGGGTCGGGCCAGGGCCTGAATTTCGGGGCTGGGATTTTCTAGGCCGGTCCAGGGGATGCCAGTCAGTGCTGCAAGAAACAAAATCAAAGTGAAAAAACTACTGCCTTTCATAGTTGTCTCCTTTTCGGATTTAAAGGGCCTTCCAGGTCTGGTCGCTCCAGGGAATAAAGCTAAATGAAATGAGCAGACGGTTGTCTCTCGAATCCGGTCTGAAACCGTTCTGGGTGAATTGTTATTTCGACTGTTATACCCCAAGCACAATCTTGACGCATACAACATCAAAATTCCACCGAACGGCCAAAATCATCAATCATGAAGCAGATATGCGCAGATTTTTCGGTGAGCTTCCTGTGGATACAGCGGGTAAAAAGAGAAGAGAGACAAATTGGATTGGATACTCGATGTTGGATTTACGACCTGCCCGCAATGCTTTGAAACGGCTAAAGAACAGCCGGTCTGATCGGAAAAGAAACTTCAAAAAGCAAATTTTAGATTTTGGAATGCGGATTTTGGATTTAAGGTATTCTGCCTTTTTTAAAATGGCTGAGCGACACGCGGCGCAAGCGCCTGCGCTGCGCGAGCGAATCCACCATTCGTCAATCGACATTCGACATTCGTCATTCTATTAGGGGCGCTAGATCTTCAAGGCGACTTCGGTTGCATTGCGCAACGCGGCACCGAGATTTCCGGGAGCCGCGGCATCCCCCACCGCCAGTACTTCTGCAACGCTGCCCTGCAAATCATGTAGTAAACGATCATGGGGCTGGGCATTGATGCCGATTACTACTATATCTGTTTCTATTGTGAATTCGGAATTATCCTTCCGTTTTAGACGAACCTGCTTTTCTTCAATTGAGACCACCTGAGTTTCGGTGTATATATCAACCCCTTTGTCCGACAGCCTTTTCAATAACCGCTCTTTGGGAATTTTTTTCATGCGGGCCAGCACGGCCGGCGCAATCTCGATGACACTGATCTGCTTGCCCGGCCCGGCTAACAGGTCGGCGGTTTCACAGCCAATATCACCGCCGCCGATAATGACGATCTTGTCGCCGGCGGGAGGTTCGGCGAGGTAGATCTCGCGGGCCTGGATCACGAAATTGGCATCGATGCCCGGAATCGGCGGCCGGCCGGGTAGGGACCCGGTAGCGACGATCACCGCATCTGGGTCGAATGCCGCAATTGCTGACGGGCTAGTCCCATGACCGGTGCGAATGGTTACAGGGGACTTGTCGAGACTGTTTAAAAGATAGGTCAATATGCCGGCCATCTCCTCCTTAAACGGTGCGAGATGTGCAAATTGTATCTGTCCGCCCAGCCGATCGGTTTGCTCCCACAATTCCACAGCGTGGCCCCGTTGGCTGGCGATCAGGGCGGCCTGGATACCGCCGGGTCCGCCGCCGATTACCAGAACTTTTTTCTTTGGCCGAGCCGGTTGAACCTGCCAGATGGATTCATGACCGGCAAAGGGATTGACTGTGCAGCACCGCCCGATGCCTTCAACTCCCGGGCCGGCGCAGTCTTCCAGGCAGGCGACACAGGGACGGATCGCTTCGCGCGGCATGCCTGATTCGGCTTTGCGGGGAAAATCAGGATCGGCCAACAGCGCCCGCGCCATGGCGACGTAGTCGGCCTGGCCGCGGCTGATGATATCTTCGGCCACATCGGGTTGATTGATTTTGCCGATTGCAACCACCGGAATGTCTATGACGGATTTGATTTCACCGGCCAGGTGAGCCAGCGGGGCCAGGGGGCTGTCTCCCGGCTGAATGATCCGATATTTGGTCTGCTTGTTGCCGGCATTGGCCACAATCGCATCCGCGCCTGCTTTTTCCACCCAGCCGGCAATCCTCTTGGCCTCCTCGATTCCCAGGCCGCCGGATACGAATTCTTCACACACCAGTTTGACGATCAGGGGATAATCCTGACCGGTCAGCTTTTTCACCCGTTCAATCAACCGGATCAGAAAATGGGAGCGGTTTTCCAAACTTCCACCCAGATCGTCGCGACGGGTGTTCAACCGGGGCGACAGCAGCTGGGAGATGAATTCTCCATAGCTGGCTTGAATTTCAATACCGTCGTAGCCGATCTGTCGGGCCTGCAGCGCGCCCCGGGCCATGATTTCCAATATTTCGTCAGCTTCCGTCATGGACATGATGGTGGCCAGGGGCGCAACCCACGTGTCCCCTTTTTGTTGAGCACCGGGAAATCCGGTTGCAACCGTCCGTTCGTGCGGATAATTAAGCTGCATGAATGCCCGGGCACCTGCGGATTGGACGGCCGCAAGCAGTTGCTTCAGACCGGCAATATGTTCCGCTGTATCGAACCGCAGCTGATGGGATGCCTTGTAAGCCCGCGGATAGTCCAGGCAGGGGCAGTCCAATACGATCAAGGCCGCGCCGCCGGCGGCCCGGGCCCGATAGAACTCCACCAGCTTTGCATTTACTTTTCCCTCGCGGGCGTACTTGGTGGGGTAAAGGGGCATGATGATGCGATTTTTGAGCCGGCATGTGCCAATGTTGCCGGGATTGAATAGATTGGGAAACTCCATACGTTAACCTATAGAAATTGGATCAATTGGTTTTAGGTTTCAGGTGTCAGGTTTCGGGTGTCAGGGAACCGAGGTGTTAAATCGTCTTATGAAACTTCGGTGAATACCGAATGTCGATTGACGAATGATGGAATCGCTTCAGGCTTGGGGCTTCGCTCTTTGGGCTTCGCTTTCAGCTACGACCCAACACGTCGAGCTACGACCCCACAAGTCGCCTTCGGCTATGACCCGACACGTCGCTCAGTCGTTTTAAATAGATAGAATGCATTATTCGACGTTCGATGTTCGACGTTCATTAGTTTCTTCTCTTTGATCAGACTGGACGCTCGCGGCAAGAGGTAGCGTTGAACACTGACACCTGACACCTGAAACCTTTTAAATATCTACGCGGCCGGCAACATCCACCATAAATTTTGATATGATGTCGCAGAGCGCCTATTCTTTGATCATCTCCTTCAACTGTTCCAGTGCTTCATCCGGCATTTTGAATGAATGTTCCGGCCCCGGGAATTTGCCGTCCGTAACGTCCTGGTTGTATTCTTTCAGAGCTTCGATGATAACCTTTCTGATGTTGGTGTATTGTTTGACGAACTTCGGAACAAAGCGGTCGAACAGACCGACGACATCATGGGTTACCAGCACCTGGCCGTCTACATCCGGACCCGCTCCGATGCCGATGACCGGGACCCTGACCGTTTCGGCGACCAGCTTGCCAAGGGGCGCCGGGACTGCCTCTAAAATCATTGAAAACACACCGGCGTCCTCCAGGGCCCGGGCGTCATCGATGATCTGCTTGGCGGCCGAGGCATCCTTGCCCTGCATTTTAAAGCCGCCCAAAGCGCTGGCAGTCTGCGGGGTTAAACCGATGTGTCCCTGGACCGGTATACCGGCTTTGACGATCGCTTGAACCGTCGGAGCAAAATCAACGCCGCCTTCCAGCTTGACCACGTCGCAGCCGCCTTCCTTCATCAAGCGGCCGGCGTTGATAATCGCTTCCCGGATGGAGGTGTTGTAGCTCATAAACGGCATGTCACCGACAATTAAAGGCCCTTTGCAGCCGCGCACCACCGCCTTGATGTGGTGGATCATGTCTTCCATGGTTACCTCAACGGTTCCCTCCAGCCCCATGACCACCATGCCCAGGGAATCTCCCACCAGCACGATATCCACCCCGGATTCGGCAGCCATCAACCCCAGGGGATAGTCATAGGCCGTCAACATGGTCAGTTTGCGGCCCTGTTCTTTGGCTTGTTGAACGTCCAGAACGCTTACTTTCTTGTCACCCATTTCTATTCTCCTTTATTGTTTTTCAGACAGTTTACAAGATATATGAATATGGAGTATTGGAGTGATGGAGTATTGGAGTATTGGAAAAAAAAGTCCCAATTGACCATGGTTTGACCTTGATCTTTCCGAAATCGGGTTTTAATAACCTATTTTTCAATGTAGGTAATTCATCACTCCATCACTCCATCACTCCACCACTCCATCATTCCACCACTCCACCACTCCATCACTCCATCATTCCACCACTCCATCACTCCACTACTCCATTATTCCATCACTCCCTTGTCCGGCTGTGCATTGGAGTGCAGTGTACCAGTTCAAAGAAAGCCTTCTAATAGTGGGATTCCAGCGTCTCGATCAGTGCCGTCAGGGCAAAGTTGATGGGTGCTTCGATACCCAGCTCTTGGGCTTCACGCACAATGAATCCATTGATGGCCGCGATTTCCGTCTGCCGATGGTTGTCGACATCCTGCCCCATGGAAGAACGGTTGACGGCCGTGGCCTGCGCCACTCTGAAGACAATGTCCACGGCATCTTCCGTGACAGCGACCCCCCTGGCCTTGGCCACCGTCATGGCTTCTTCAACGGCGATGCGGCTCAGTTCTTTGGTTATGGCGAGATCGAGTATCTGGCCATTTTTAATGCCGCTCAATGCCGTGATGGCGTTAATGCCGATGTTGATCAACAGTTTGTTCCAGACCACGCTGCGCACGTCATCGACGGCTTCGGTGGCGATGCCGGCTTCGGTGAAAAAATCAGCAAACCGCTCGGCCAAGCGTTGGCCCTGATGGGTGGACGACCAGGTTCCAATGGTTGTCGGTCCCATGCCGGCGTGGCGGATCCGGCCTGATCCCAGCATGGTGGCGCCGTGGGAAGTCGTACCGGCCAGAATGCGCTCCGGATCGACAACATCGGCGATGAAATCGGCATTGCCCATACCGTTTTGCAGGGTCATGACGGATCCGTCCGATCCGGCAATCTTCAGCGCTGTTTGAGCCGCGACCTGGGTCTGGGTGGATTTAACGAATATGATCGTCAGATCGGCCCGTTCGATTCGATCGGGATAGGAGGTGGCGCTGAGGCGAACCCGGCGGGTATGGCCTTCCCGTTCAATGGATAACCCATCCCGGTTGATGGTGTCGACGTGTTCCTGCCAGACGTCATAGAGCCAAACATCGTTGCCGGCTTCGGCCAGCATGGCGCCAAAGAGGCTGCCCATGGCCCCGGCGCCGATTACGGCTATTTTCATTTTAACCCCCCGTGTTGAAATTGAAGATTGAAAATTGAAGATTGAAGAATTGTGGTATTCGCTTCGCTCATTTCGATTCTATAAATAATGCCCGCGTAGATTTTATATCCATTGAATTCTGAGTCTTTTTGATTCATATGATTTTATTAATCTTTTATCATCTATATATAGAAATCAAATCGTGTTTGTACAGGATTTGTGACAATGGGTGAAAAATAAAATAGATCCGCCGAAGGCGAACCACAAATCTTCAATCTTCAATTTTCATTCTTCAATCCCAGTCCTCCATTCAGCCAGCAGGCCACCCGATGATCCGGTGCGGCTTCTATCAGCGGGGGTTTTTCTACAGAGCAGCGGTCAAATCGATATTGGCACCGTGGATGAAACGGACAACCTTCAGGCGGATCGATCGGGTTGGGCACATCCCCCTCCATGGCAAATGGTTCGGTTCGGCGATGCGGATCCGGCAAGGGCACCGACTTCAGCAGCGCTTCGGTGTACGGGTGGCGGGTCGACACACTAAAATTTTCGGCGGAGGCCAGCTCGACGATTCCGCCCAGGTACATCACCGCGATACGATCGCAGATATACTGCACCACGCTGAGGTCATGAGAAATGAACACATAGGAAAGATTGAACTCTTCCTTCAAATCCTCCATCAGGTTGATAACCTGGGCCTGAATCGAGACATCCAGTGCGCTGACCGGTTCATCGGCCACGATGAGCTCCGGCCGAACACAAAGTGCGCGTGCAATGCCGATGCGCTGCCGCTGGCCGCCGGAAAATTCATGGGGATACTTGTCCAGGTCGATGCGGCGCAGACCGACTTTTTCCAGCAAATCCGCCGCCACCTCCCGCCGCTGCTTTTTTGACATCTGCCCGGTTGCCTGCAGCGGTTCGGTGATGATGCCTTCAACCTTCATTCTTGGATCCAGACTGGAGTAGGGATCCTGGAAAATAATCTGCATTTTGCGGCGCAGCCCGACCATTTCAGAGCGGCTCAAAGTCGTGATATCCCGGCCGTCGATTTCAACCCGTCCCGCGCTGGGTTCAATCAGCCGCAGAATGAGCCTACCCAGGGTCGTTTTACCGCAGCCGGATTCCCCAACCAGGCCGAAGCTTTCGCCCCGCGAGACCGCAAAGGAGACGTCATCCACGGCTTTGATCCAGGCCCGGGGTTTGGACAGGATGCCGCCGCCCAGGGGAAACCGTTTAACCAGATCGACAACGTTTAGCAGCGGTGCGTCAGACATCTTTTCTTCTCCGTTCCGGGTGCTCCTTCAGCCAGCAGCGTGCCCGGTGAGCATCGCCCACCGGCATTAGCTGGGGACGGGTCCGGCGGCAGACATCGAACGCATGCGGACAGCGATCGGCGAACTTGCAGCCTTGAATGACCTCGGTCAGCACCGGTACGATGCCGGGTATCTCGTTCAACCGCTGTTTGTCTTCGCCAAGCCCGTCGCCCAAACGCGGCATCGATTTGAGAAGCCCGCGGGTATATGGGTGAAAGGGCCGGTCAAAAATATCGTTGACGCCGGCCTCTTCAACAATCTGCCCGGCGTACATGACTACCACTCTGGCAGCCATCTGCGCCACTACGCCCAGATCGTGGGTGATCAACAGCAATGACATATCCAGTTCTTCTTTGAGCCGGATCATCAAGGACAGGATCTGGGCTTGAATGGTGACATCCAGGGCCGTGGTGGGCTCATCGGCGATCAATAATTTCGGGCCGCAGACCATTGCCATGGCGATCATGACCCGTTGGCGCATGCCGCCGGACAGCTGGTGCGGGTAGTCATCGAGACGCTTTGCGGCGGCCGGTATCTTGACATGTTCCAACCATCGGGCCGCTTTTTTGAGTGCTTCGGCTTTGCTCAGACCCTGGTGCATCATCAACGGTTCGGCCACCTGGCGGCCGATGGGCAGCACCGGGTTGAGGGAGGTCATGGGCTCTTGGAATATCATCGATATTTGATGGCCGCGAATCCTGCGCAGGCTTTCAGCGTCCAAGTTCAGTAGATTTTGCCCGCCAAACCTGATTTTGCCGGATTGTATTTCGCCCGGCGGTGACGGAATCAATCCCAGGATGCTCAAAGACGTGACACTTTTACCGCAGCCCGATTCCCCCACCAACCCGATGGTTTCACCGGCGTCCAGGTGAAAGCTGACGCCGTCCACCGCCCGGGCAACACCTTCCGGCGTGTGGAAGTGGACTGAAAGATTTTCTATTTCTAAAAGTTTGTTACGCATCCATAAAAATGCCCAAGCTATATACCCGGACGATCTGAAATTGAAAATTGAAGACTGAAGATTGAAGATTTGTTGATGTCGCTTCGCTCCGCCTTTTTTAGATCGATAGAATACATTAAATCCGCAATCCGCAATCTAAAATCTAAAATCTAAAATCAAAAGTCGCCTCTCAGACCACAAGCGTCGTAAATTGCTACTGCAAACCGAAAGATATGGTGACCGTCGCTATAACTTTTCCGGCCACAGATAGTTAAGCGCCGTCAAGGCATAGATCTTGGCCGTTTCGACCAACTGGTCCAGATCGACCCATTCATCGACCTGGTGCGGCACCTGACGGTCGCCGGCACCCATGGTGACGATGGGGATGTTTTTCAAGGCCCATAAAAAGGTACCGTCCGTGGCGCCGGGGACGCCGGCATAGGTGGGATCCCCCTCAACCAGTTGCCGGGTAGCCCAATCGGCGGCCAGGACAACCGGATCTTGACGATCGGTCAGGGTGCAGGGCCGGTCGGTCAATATCTCGACTTCTATGCGAAGATCGTGATTGCGCTCCAACTGCAGCAATTTGTCATAATCCCGGTAGTCATGCCGGACCTGCTGCGCGATCTCCTGTGCCATGGTCTCCAGATCGCTGATAATCGCCGGGTGCGATTGGCCGGGAATCGTCCGGATATCGACTAATATCCGGGCCTCACCGGGCATCACATTGAGTTGGGGTGCACCGGTAGCCGGGGCCTGGATCACAGTCGGCGTAAAGCTGGGCCAGCCCAGGTGTTCATCCCGGCCGGGATTTTGGACCGCGTTATTTTCCAGTTCATGCAAAGCATCGATCAATTTGGCCACGGCCGGGGCGGTATTCAGACCGGACAACGGCATGGCGCCATGGCTCATGCGACCGGATATGGTAAACTGGCCCCGCAGCGCACCTTTTTGGGTGGTGCAGATCAGCCCGTCCTGGGGTTCACAGATTACCGCACCGGTAATGGTATCGGCATGGCCGCGGTCAATGAAATCTCTGACACCCAGCATCTGATCTTCTTCATCGCACAGCACACCGCCGATAACGGTGCCGGACAGCTCGACACCGGATCGTTTGAGGGCCGCCATCGCAATCAGCATTGCCGCCAGATTGCCTTTTGTGTCGTTGGTTCCGCGACCGTACATGCGCCCATCGACGATCTCGGCGCCAAACGGATCGTATTGCCAGATGGATTCGTCGCCTGGTGTAACCACATCAGTGTGGCCTTCGAACATCAGCCTGCGGCTGCCGGCGCCGGCCGGCCAGGTGACGATGACATTCGGTCGGCCGGGAGCCACTTCCTCCATGACCGCATCAAAGCCCTGCTGCCGGGTCCAATTCAAAACATAATCGGCCGCCGCCTGCTCACTGGTCCCTGCCACCGGATCCCAGACGGAGTTTATTTTAACAAGGTCCGAGGTCAAAATGATCAATTCCTCGGAGTCAACTTCATCGATTACTCTGGATATTATTTCTTCAGGTATCATTTCTGTCTCTGATGCACTATAAAATTAGTCGAACAAAAAAAACGAACATCGAACATCGAACGCTCAACGTCCAACATCGAATAATGATGTCGCTTCGCTCTGCGATTGGGAAATAGAAGGTTCCTCGAAGCCAATCGATCAATATACTTGGTTTTATAAAATCTGATTTACTCCGATTTTAAAATCCAAAATCCGCAATCCCAAATCCAAAATCGTATCCCCGCCATGCCCCATGCGCTCTGCCCTTTGCCTATTCTTTCCGACTTCCGCAATCCGCAATCCGAAATCTATCTAACGCGGACCATCTTCGGATCCAGTGTGTCGCGCAATCCATCCCCCAGCAGGTTAAATCCCAAAACCGCCCAGGCGATGGCCAGACCCGGAAAAATCGCCATCCAGGGCGACAGCGACATGTAGGTCTGGGCTTCGTTCAACATGCGCCCCCACGAAGCATGGGGCGGCTGGGTGCCCAACCCCAGATAGCTGAGGCCGGCTTCGGCCAGGATGGCGACCGCAAATTGAATCGTCCCCTGGATCAGCAACGGCGAAAGGATGTTCGGCAATACGTGGCGCCAGACGATCTTCAATTCACTGATCCCGCTGGCTCTGGCGGCTGCAATATACTCGCGCTCCCAGATGGACATGGCAACCGCGCGCGTCAAGCGGGCAAAAACCGGAATATAGAAAATGCCGATGGCCAGCATGGCGTTGATCATGGATGCCCCAAGAATGGAGGTGATCAGGATGGCCGTCAACACTGCCGGAAAACCGAATAAAAAGTCAGAAAATCGCATGATCGATTCATCCACCAGGCTGCCGTAATAGGCCGCCGCCAATCCTAACAGCACCCCGGCCGTCAGACCGATGGCCACCGTCACCAGCCCCACGATAATAGAATTGACCGCTCCCACCATGACCCGGGAGAGGGTGTCCCGACCGTACTGATCCGTGCCCAGCGGGTGCTCCAGAGACGGCCCCTGGAGGCGCGACCGGGCGTTCATCTTGTTGCCGTCATAAGGCGTCCACACCAGACTGATGACCGCCACCACTATCACCACCGCTGACAGGATAAAGCCGACGGTGAAATTCTTATTGTTAAAAAATCTATTCATATTCTATTAAATGGGACGCGGATATTCACGGATGATCGTAGAAAAAACCTGGTTATTTGTCATTCGTTATTGGTTAATAGTTTTTGAAATCGAACTACCAAAACGCTCGATTCCTTCTTTTGTCATATTTTTATTGACACTCGCGAATTCCCAATAAAGGCTGTGACCAAATTCCAATAACCATTAACTATTAACCATTAACCCCTTTCTGCGCAGTTTGCTGACACCTGATACCTGTCTACGATCCCGTCTGGAGCGAAGCGGAAGCGGGACACCCGAAACCTTTCTTCTATTCTAATTGAATGCGCGGGTCGATATAGGCATACGCAAGATCGACGATAAAGTTGACGATAACGACCGCGGCCGCCATAAATAGAACCACATCCCTGACAACCGGCAGATCGCGATTGCCGATGGCCTGAAATACGAGACGGCCCAGGCCCGGCAAATAATAGACGTTTTCGATTATGATGGCGCCGGCCAGCAGCTGCCCCAGCTGCAGGCCCAGGATGGTGAGCACCGGAATAAGCGCGTTGCGCAGCGCATGGACGTACACCACGGTTCTTTCTCGCAACCCCTTGGCGCGTGCGGTTCGAACGTAATCCTCGCGCAATACTTCCAGCATCGATGACCGTGTCAGGCGCGTCAGAATCGAAGCTCGAATGAGCCCCAGGGCGAAGGCCGGCAGCAGCAAGGCCTTGAAAGAGCCCCAGACATCAGCCGACCATCCGGGGAATCCCCCGGCCGAGAAAAGGCCCAGTTTGACTGCCATCAGCAAGATCAGCAAAATGCCCAGCCAGAATTCCGGTGTGGCCAAACCCAACTGGGTCATAAACATCACCGTGACATCGCCCGGGCGGTTCTGGTTGCGGGCCGCATAAATTCCCAATGGCAGTGATATGATTACGGCAAAAATCATGGCTATCAAGGCCATCGGACCGGTGACGGCCAGCCGGCTGACAATTAATTCCGACACGGGCATGTCATAGTTGATTGACCAGTTGCCCCGGCCGCTCAGCAGATTGCCGATCCAAGTCGTGTATTGATCTAAGAATGATTTATCCAGACCCAGATCGGCCCTCAGCCGGGCCAAGGTCTCGGGGGTGGCATTGATGCCCAGCATGATCTGCGCCGGGTCGCCGGGGATGACAAAGAGAACTGAAAAAACGGCAATGGAGACTAGTAAAAGCAGCAGAAACAGGGTGATAAATTTTTTGATTAGATATCGAGTCATTTTCGGATTCCCGGGCGGTTCCGCAGTGCCTGCTGGGCGGGCGAATCGCCGCGCCGCCCGGGTGAAGTTATTGCCATCAACATGCCGTCAAGGGCCGAATTACAGTTAATTGATTCATCCAAGAGCAGATTGCCGAAGTGATGAAGTATTGGAGTGGTGGAGTGTCGACCGAATATTGGGTCGAATTCTATGATCCACCGTCATAACAATATAGTATCATAGTCGATTGTTTTACTTGTGCAAGGGGCCCAAGAAAATCAGATAGTCTGGAGATCAATGATTGTGATCACCGCTACGGTGTTTGAAGTCTTTACCCATCTCTCCATCACTCCATCACTCCATGACTCCAATACTCCGGATTCAGAAAGAGGGCACCCATATCGGATAGCCCTCAATTGTGTTACAGAACCGCAATTTTACTTCTTCCACCATACCTCGGTGCAGTCCAGGGCGATGGCCGGGTAATTGCGCCACCAGCCCATGACGTTGGCTTTCATGGTCGGCATGCTGGGGAAGACAAACAGGTAACCGTTTACAGCATCTTCGGCTATAATTTCCTGGCACTTGCCGAACCATTTGGCCTTCTCCATTTCATTCGGTGCTTTCAAGGCTTTGGCAAATGCATCGCGGAATTCCTGGGAATCATACTGGAAGTAGTACTTCGGATTGGCGTAGATGCCGATGTCCCAGGGTTCGACGTGGCCGATCATGGTCAGCTGGTATTCCTTGTTTTTAAAAATACGGTCGATCCATACGCCCCACTCGACGATTTCGATCTTGAGCTTGATGCCGACCTGGGTCAACATATCGGCAATGACTTCACCCGCCCGTTTTGAGTAGGCGTAAGGCGCCGGCAGCTTGATCGTGGCTTCGAACCCATTGGGATAGCCGGCTTCGGCCAGCAGCGCTTTGGCCTTCTCCGGGTTGTAGGCGAATTTCTGTGTCAGATCGTTGTAGTAGGGAGTTGTCGGCGGCCAGTGGGAACCGATCGGGGTGCCGTAGCCGAACATGGCCAAATCGATCACTGCCTGCCGGTCGATGGCATAGGCGACCGCCTGGCGCACCTTTTTGTTGTCAAAAGGAGCGGCCTTGTTGTTGGTGGACATAATGACTTCGCCGGTGGTTGAACCAGAGATAACTTTGAAGCGCTTGTCATTTTCAAAGTCTTTAACCAACTCGGGTGCCAGCAAATTACCGATAACGTCAATGTCTCCGGCTTTCAGGGCGGCCGTCTGGGCACTGGCATCGCCGATGAACTTGATGGTGACTTTGTCCAAATAAGGCAGTTCCGGGTTCCAGTAGCCGTCAAACCGCGCCATTTCGACACGGTCACCGCGCACCCACTTGACGAACTTGAACGGACCGGTGCCGATCGGTTCGGAATTGGCTTTCTCATAGCCTTTCATGGGCAGCATAACGCCGTCACCTTCGGCCAGATGCGCAATATACAGCGCGTCGACATCTTTGAGGTAGGTAACCAGGGTATAATCGTCGGGTGTTTCGATTTTGCCGATGACCCTGAAATATTCGGGATGGATGTTCTTGGTGTCTTCGGCCATGGCCCGTTCCAGGTTCCATTTGGCGACTTGGGCATTGAAGGATTCACCGTTGTGAAACTTCACGCCTTTGCGCAAGTGAAAGGTATATATTTTGCCTCCCGGCGAAACCTCCCATTTTTCGGCCAGGCCCGGGATAAACTCACCCATATCGTTGACCTTGACCAGGCCTTCATAAATGTTGGCATATACCACGCGGTCAATGGCGGCCGCCGTGCCGGATGTCGGGTCGAGCCCGGTGGGCGGTTCAGCCGCCTGGCAGACGGTCAGGCTTCCGCCCTTTTGGGGGGTTGCGGCCCACGCACCCTGTATCGGAAACAGGAGTGCCGACACCGTTAGAATCAGTACCAATTTTTTAGTCATTTTTTCCTCCTTTTCTGTTGGTTCCAAATTAAAAGTCTTCGAGGTCGCAGAATGCCGTCATACCGGCCATGGAACGCGCATTTAATATGGCGTGAATAATGGCCCTTGACAAGCAGTCTGCAGCCACATGACCGATTTCATTGAGGGCCTGCGCCCTGGGAGCGGCAAAAAATCCGTGTTTTTCGGGCAGTTCGATTTTGCCGGTTGTCAAACAAAAAATGGTGTCCCCGTCGAACATGGTATGGGCCGGTCGAATGGCTCTGGCCATACCGTCCTGTGCCATCTGAGCGACCTTTTGGGCTTGCGGCTTCGTCAGAGCGGCATCCGTCGCCACGACCCCAATCGTGGTATTGCGAGCGGGACCTGACTGCGGTTTATCGGGCAATTTCACGGCACGTTTCCCCTGGGGGCCGAATTCTCCGTTGATTTCGCTGCCGATTTCCCAGGGGCGTCCGTCAACGGGATTGATCACGGAGCCGGCCGGATTGACTGCCACCAGGGCCGCAACGGTGATGCCGTTGTCCAGCACGAGACTCGCTGTGCCGAGACCTCCCTTGATGCTGCCGGCGAAAGCCCCGGTTCCGGCTCCGGCACAACCCATTTCGATGGGATCATCACCGGCCCCTTCGCAGGCAAGGCGGCCCCAACCCGCACTGATCGGCGGAATAAACTGTGCACCGCGGCCCAGATCGAACAACACCGCCGCCGGGACGATCGGTGCGACATATCCCTGATCGAGTGGGAAACCGTAGCCTTTTTCCGCCAGCCACTGGACGACCCCATCACAGGCCGACAACCCGAATACGGAACCCCCGCTCAGGACGACGGCCTGAACCTGATCGACCAGGTTATGCGGCGCCAATACGTCGGTTTCTCTGGTTCCCGGCGCAGATCCTCTTACGTCGACCCCGGCCACAGCACCTGCGGGACAGATGACGACCGTCAAGCCGCTGACCGCCTTCTTATCGGTATAATTGCCGACGAGAATTCCCGCGATATCAGTCAGCGCGTTGTTCTTGCCGGCAATTGCCAATTATTCCCCCCGATAACTCTGGCATTAAACCACTACTTCCAGTGGTGGAACCGAAAAGGTTATACCGATCCGGTGAGAGACGAATGACGCTTGGAAAAATACGAAACTCGAATTTCGAAATCCGAAACAAATTTCAAATCCAAATGTCCAAATGTTCAAATAAAATCAGGGTCTCAGTGCATATTAACAACGATTGATATATCTACAATAACTCCTAAATGAGAGCGCTATTCGCTCCTTTAGGCCCTTAGGGCTTTTTTTCTGACAACATGTTGTAGGTTACGGAAGGTGTCAGATGTCAGTGTTCAGGTGTCAGGATCTATCACCTCGGTTCCCTGACACCCGAAACCTGACACCTGAAACCTGCAATCTTCGCCATTGCTGCCCCGCCGGGGCCACTTTTTCCAAGCGTCGTCTCGGTAAATGCTTGCACCTTTATATTCAGCTCTTTTCAGTCAACCGGATTAAGAATTAGATTTGACCTATTCTGATAATGCTCTGAAACTATAAATGGTTTCAAAACTTCAGATCAAGCCGGCGGTCAACGGGCACACTTCAGCCTATTTGAAAGTGTGTGCCATCCCGCAGAATCGGGAGCGCAGGCTGATGGCCATGGGCTTATTCACCGCCGGAGGGTTACTTTCCGCTGACAGCGTGCGGAATGTTTGCGGCTCCGTCACATGATCCGAGATGGGATTTTGAAACCACTTCTATTTAGGCTTCATATGCAATTAGTCCGTTGCGTGTCAAGTTGAAAAATATTAATATTGACTTTAAATCTTTATCTGCGATAAAAAGATAAATTTTTGCAACTAGACCGATGAACTAGAAAAAACCGTGTTTACGTGGGAGTTTAGATTAATCGCATGATACAGTTGATTCGAGGATTCAAAGATATCCTTCCCGGGGAGGTTGAGCTCTGGCAAAAGATCGAAAATACCGCCCGGGTGCTGTTTGAAGATTTTGGATTCAGCGAGATCCGCATCCCGATCATGGAGCGCACCGATTTGTTCAAACGCAGCATCGGTGAAGATACGGATATCGTCGAAAAAGAGATGTACACGTTCCCGGATCGAAAGGGCGAGCTGGTTACCCTGCGGCCCGAGGCCACGGCCTCCATCTGCCGGTCCTACATTCAGCACAAACTCTACAGCCAGGATCCGGTCCAAAAATTTTATATGATCGGCCCCATGTTTCGGCGCGAGCGACCCCAGAAGGGCCGCTACCGGCAATTTTATCAGATCGATGCCGAAATCTTCGGCGTTCAGTCCGGCCTGGTGGATGTACAGTTGATCTTTTTGCTGGTAACCTTGTGCCAGCGCTTGAATCTCAAAGACGTCGAGGCCCACATTAATTCCCTGGGGTGTCCCCAATGCCGGCCGGGTTTCAAAAAGACGTTGACCGATTTTCTGGTGTCCGTCAGCGATAAACTGTGTGCCGACTGCATCCGCCGGCGGGACCGCAATCCGCTGCGGGTGTTGGACTGCAAAGTACCCGCCTGCCGTGAAGCCACGAGCGGCGCTCCTTCCTTGCTGGATCAACTGTGCGACGACTGCCGCGCCGACTTCGATCTGGTCATGGCGTCCTTGACCAAACTCGGCGTGTCCTATGTCATTGACAAGCAGTTGGTGCGCGGGCTCGACTATTATACCCGCACCGCGTTCGAGATACAGACCACTTCGCTGGGAGCCCAGAGCGCGGTAGCCGGCGGTGGGCGCTACGACAACCTGGTCGAAGAACTGGGCGGACCCGCCATCCCGGCCACCGGCTTTGCCATCGGATTCGACCGATTGGCCGAGCTGGTCGCTTTGAATACGCCGGCCACGGTGCGACAGCCGGATCTGTTTGTGGCAGCCCTGGGCCCGAGCAGCCAGACCCTGGCCTTTGAATGGATATGCCGGTTGGGGCTGGACGGTGTGCGGGCCGAAATGGATTTTAGTGATAAGAGTTTGAAAAGCCAGATGAAACGAGCCAATCGGCTGGGTGCGCCCTATGTGCTGATCCTGGGTGAAAACGAACTGGAAGCCGGCGAAGCCCTTTTGCGCAATATGCAGACCAAGGAGCAGACTTCGATTGCCTTGGATAATATTGTAGATAATTTAAAAAGGGCTATGCGCTCATAGATGATGTCAGTTGTCAGTGGTCCGTTGCGGGTGGTCCGTTGTGTGTGGTCAGTTGTAGGTGGTTATTGGTTTATGGTCGGATGTCGGTTGCAGATTGTGAGCTGTCTGTTGTATGGCGATCCAGTATCTGGCGCCGAAGCAGACCATAATCTGAAAACCGATAGCTGTTCGCTGAGCATTTAAGAATCGCAGCTGCTGACAAGCACATTGAAACTGCCGCATTACTGACGCCCAAAACCAGATGGCAAACTACGGACAAAAAACAACCGACAACGGACAACAAACAACTGACAACGTACAACAAACAACTGACAACGGACAAAATACAACAGACAACAGACAACGGACAATTTTTAAAGGAGACGCAGATTGCCGGACTTACTAGGAGAAATGCGCAGAACTCACAGTTGTTGTGAGCTCGATGCCAAAGATATCGGAAAAGAAGTCGTGTTGATGGGTTGGGTGCTGCGTCGACGGGATCACGGCGGCGTGATATTCGTCGATTTGCGGGATCGCGAAGGCATCACCCAGGTGGTGTTCAACCCTCAGGTCGATGAGGCCGTACATGCCAAAGCCCATGCGATCCGCAGTGAATATGTGCTGGCGGTGCGGGGCAAAGTCGATCCGCGGCCGGACGGCATGGTCAATCCCAATTTGAAAACCGGTGAGATAGAAGTGCTGGTGACCGAGCTTAAAATACTGAATCCGGCCAAAACCCCGGCCTTTTTGATCGAAGATGAGATCGATGTGTCGGAAACCATCCGGCTCAAACATCGGCACCTGGACTTGCGCCGCCCCCAGATGCAAAAAAATCTGATTCTCAGACACCAGGCCACGGCCTCGGTGCGCAGCTATTTGAACAGCCATAAGTTTCTGGATCTCGAGACGCCCATGCTGACTAAAAGCACCCCTGAAGGCGCCAGGGATTATCTGGTGCCCAGCCGGGTCAATCCCGGGCAGTTTTATGCGCTGCCCCAGTCGCCCCAGATTTTCAAACAGCTCTTTATGATATCCGGCTACGATCGCTATTATCAGATTGTGCGCTGTTTCCGGGATGAAGATCTGCGGGCCGACCGTCAACCGGAGTTTACCCAGATCGATATCGAGATGTCCTTTGTGGGCGAAGAGGATGTCATGAATCTGGCCGCAGGCATGATGATCACGCTTTTTAAGGATGTTTTGAACCGGGATATCAAGGCGCCGTTTCCCCGGCTGACTTATGAGGAGGCGGTGGGTCGCTTCGGACTGGATAAACCCGATACCCGCTTTGATCTGGAGTTAAAGGAGGTCTCGGACATTGTCGGCGAATCCGGCTTCAAGGTCTTTGCCAATGTCGTCAAAAAAGGCGGAATCGTGAAGGCTCTGAATGCCAAGGGCTGCATTAATTTTTCACGCAAAGAGATCGATGATCTGACTGATTTTGTCGCGGTATACCGGGCCAAAGGTATGGCCTGGATCAAGGTCAAAGAGAATGAATGGCAAAGTCCCATCGCAAAATTTTTCACTGACGATGAAAGGCAGGCCCTGACCGAGCGGATCCAAATGGAGCCCGGTGATCTGGTCTTTTTCGTGGCCGATCAGCCCAAGGTGGTCAATGAATCTCTGGGAAATCTCAGGAATCATCTCGGGAAGCGGTTGAACCTGATCGATGAAAATGAATTTAATTTTCTTTGGGTGACGCGCTTTCCCATGTTCGAGTATGATGAAACGGAAAAACGCTACCAGGCGCTGCATCATCCGTTTACCTCGCCCCTGGAGTCCGATTATGACAAGCTTGCCGATGATCCGACGGCGGTATTGTCCCGGGCCTACGACCTGGTGCTCAACGGGTTTGAAGTCGGCGGCGGCAGCATCCGTATCCATCAACGGGATGTTCAGGAAAAAGTTTTCAAAGCCCTGGGCCTGGACCGGGAGTCCTATGAAGCCAAGTTCGGTTTTTTGCTGTCTGCGCTGGATTCCGGGGCACCGCCCCACGGCGGGATTGCCATCGGTTTTGACCGCTTGGTCATGCTCTTGTGCGGCGAATCGTCCATCCGGGATGTGATCGCCTTTCCCAAAACCCAGAAGGCTGCCTGTCTGCTGACCGGCGCCCCTTCCGACACCAGCAAGGAACAGTTGGAGGAGCTGAACCTGAGACTGCGGCTTGGAATTAGCGATTGAAATACTTATTCAATTGTTTGACAATCTAAAAAAAGAGGCCCAATCGATATCGATTGGGCCTTTAATTTTGCTCCCCGCCTGCACCCCTATTCATAACAGTTTTCTTTCTCCTCCCGTTATTCGTAGTCTATCAATATTATAATGGGTTATCAAAGATTAGGCCGCTTCCGATGAGGCCGAAGCGGCATTTAATCATATCTCCGGTTTGCTTTGTCTTCACTCCCCATGTCACAGCTTGTCATAGCTCTTGTCATAGTATGTCACAGCTTGGTGTCACAGAATGGCGCAGCAAAATCAACCGAAGCGTTTTTTTGCTAGGATGTAAATCTTTTTCGGATCGGTAGGGCTTGAGGCTTTCTCAACAATCAGGTCTTCGTCGATCATTGCCTTGAGATCCCTTTGCAAGGTACGACGGCTGACACGGGGGCTGAGACGCTCAAAGTCTTGGATGCTCACCCGCCCATGGACAAGGATATGGGAAAGGGCCAAGGCCTGGCGGTAGGACAGGTTATGTTGCTTGACGATCACATCTTTGCGGATAGTCTGCTCGCCGCGCTTTCTGACCTCAGCAAGCTGGGTGCTCAGGCCATCGACAAAGAAATCCAGCCAACAGGTCATGTCCATGCCGGATTCCCGTACACCCTGGATAGCCCGGCAGAAAGCGGGTCGATCCCGGTCGTAGTATTCGCTGATCGTAAACAGCCGCTTGAAGTCGTACCCGGCCCGGTAAAGGTACAAAGTGGATAGCAGGCGGGACGTACGGCCGTTGCCGTCCAAAAATGGATGAATGTGTACCAACTGGAACTGGGCGATCCCGCTTACCAACACCGGATGCGTATCCGCTTCTCTGCTCAGAAAGTCCACCAGTTCGGCCATCATAATGGGGACATCATGTGCCGGTGGCGGCGTATAGATAGTTTCACCGGTTGCAGAGTTGACCACATAATTCTGGATTTTGCGGTACCGTCCCGGTGCCGCCGAGCCACCTCTGACACTTTCCACCAACCGCTTGTGAATTTCACGGATTAGACCCTCTGTGATCGGATCTCCGCTGGCAAGGTATTCAGACACGAAATCAAAGGCCTTCCGGTAATTCAGGAGTTCTCTGGCATCATCCGGATCGGCCTCTGGGACGCTGTCGCCCGCCCATAGGCGTTCGGCCTGATCCAGGGTGAGGCGTGTGCCTTCAATATGGGTCGTATGATGGGCTTCTAACACCAGGGCTTTCCGTCCCATCTCCCGCACCCAGTCTTCGGACAAGGTCGCGGCCTCCAGAAAACCCCGGGCCCGCTCGATTTGTGTCAGTCCGGCGGTGATCTTGTTGGTGATAGTGAATTCCGGTTTAAAGGTTCTTACCATTACACTATTCGTTTTCACGATCCTCCCCGGCGGTTTTTTCTTTCATCTCATCGATGAGAAACCGCATACCCTGGATATCGGACGGATTCAGTCAGAGCCTTTATTGAAATATTTGCTCCACAGAATTCATATCATGCGCTCTATCAGATGATCCATCATACGATAAACAGAATCTCTGTCAAGCAGCATTTCCCGCAAACAAGGAGGTCACGATGCGGGATTGCGAGCATTGCTTACCTCCACAAAAGGTATACATAAACCCGATTAAAGTCGGTTTCCAATTCGTTCAATACCTTAAAGACCATCCCGATTCAACATAATGATAGACTTTCGCCAATTGCTGACATCAGCAAGGCCAGGGTGTGCCAAATGGTAGCCTTTACAACCGATTGCCTGCCCGGATAACGGAATACCTGATTAATATAGATGCGCGGGAAAAGCTTGAACATTTCACTGAGAGGAGGCTTAGATCTTTGCCCCTTTTGGTGTCTGATGATGACGAGATCAGGAAATTTGATGAGATAGAGGAGGCATTAGCAAAAGGTAGGATATCGGCAAATTTATGTTGATTTTTATACCAAAATCAGACTTATTGTTGCCACTTATAAATAAATGGGAACTTTTTGTCCGTATCTAATATGAAAAAACGATCCATAGAAATATTTTGCAAGAACGGTGGGCATTGAGGCAATCCTATAATGGACGGGAAAACCAAAAACATCGCTGCTTCAGTTCATTATTTCTAAAAACCGTTTTGGGTATTTTAATGATGGATTACAGTGAGTTACTCGAAAAATATAGTCGCTTGTTGGTTGCGGTAAATCGTTTAAAAGAGGAAAACAGTCAACTAAAAGATCAACTCGGACTGACAAGATCAAAGCTACCCCAGGATAGTGCTTCGGCCATGAGGCCCGAGAACAACTACTGTGACCATGAACCGGTGAAAAGTGACAACTTTCCTGATGTCAACAACTCCTCAGATTCTCTCACTAAGGTCCGTTTATTTATGTCACTCTTCAAAGGTCGCGATGATGTCTACGCGAAGCGATGGGAGAATAGAAATAAAGGTAAATATGGTTATTCGCCTGTTTGCTTAAATCAATGGCAGGCAGGAGTGTGCAAAAAGCCAAAAATTTCCTGTTCAAAATGTAAAAACAAAGACTATGCTGTCCTGGATGAAGATGTCATTGAAAATCATCTGAGGGGGAAGATTGTTGTCGGCGTTTATCCAATGCTGAAGGATGAAACATGCCACTTTTTGGCAGTTGATTTTGACGAAGCAGACTGGCAAAGCGACATTTCTATGTTCCGAGATGTTTGCATTGATCTCAATATTCCAGTCACCATCGAGCGGTCTCGCTCCGGAAAAGGCGGGCATGTATGGTTTTTCTTCGAAAACCCGGTTTCCGCTTCTTTGGCACGTAAATTTGGAACGATCCTGCTTACTTCTTCCATGAGCAGGAGGCATGAAATACAATTTAAATCCTATGACCGGCTGTTTCCCAGCCAAGACACCATGCCTAAAGGCGGGTTGGGGAATTTGATCGCATTACCGTTACAGAAGGCGGCAAGAAAAAATTTCAACAGTGAATTTGTTGATGTGCAATTCGAATCCTATGAGGACCAATGGGCATTTCTATCCACAATCCAAAGAATTCCTGAAAACCGACTTGAAGATTTAATTTCGGAACTTGGAGATGGCCATGAACTGGGCGTATTGAAACAGGACGAAGAAGAGAATGCGGAAAAACCTTGGGAAGCTTCGAAGGCCAAAATTGAGTTGCAGAGAGAAGATTTTCCGAAGCAAATCGATATCGTCGTAGCAAATATGCTGTTCATTCCAAAGTCGGGCATCTCGCAAAGGGCGTTGAATCGGTTAAAACGCCTGGCGTCATTTAAAAATCCCATGTTCTACAAACGGCAAGCCATGCGTTTGTCTACCTATGGGCATGATAGAGTCGTCTCTTGCGCAGATGAAACACAACAGTATCTGGCTTTGCCCAGAGGATGCGAGCCAGAGTTGTCCCTTGAACTCGAAGATCTCGGTATCGATATCCGGTATATCGATAAAACTTATAGCGGGAAAAAGATTGACGTGGAGTTTAATGGAACTTTGAGAGATGAGCAGTCTTTAGCCCTTGAGCAGTTATTGTACAACGATAATGGCATCCTTTCAGGGACAACAGCATTTGGGAAGACAATTGTGGCGATTAAGCTGATTGCCGAGAAAAAATTAAATACACTCATTTTGGTTGATAAGATTAGTCTATTGTCACAATGGAAAGAAAAGCTGTCAGAGTTTTTAATAATAAATGAAAAGTTGCCGGAAGAGCATATAGTTACGAGGAAAAAACGCGGGAGAAAGAAGAAGAGAGGCGTTATCGGTCAATTGGGCGGCGGCAAAAACACTTTGAGCGGTATTGTCGATATTGCAGTCATGCAATCCATCAGCCGAAAAGGAGAGGTGAAGGAACATGTGAATAATTATGGGATGCTCATTGCCGATGAGTGCCACCATGCTTCGGCATTTACCTATGAACAAATCCTGAAAACCGCCCATGCAAAATATATTTATGGTCTTACTGCCACACCGACGAGAAAAGATGGTCATCATCCGATTCTGTTTATGCATTGCGGACCTATTCGATATCGTGATGATCCAAAAAAACAGGCAGAGAACAGGCCTTTTGACCACTATATTGTTCCGCGCTTCACATCTCTGAGGGTTCCTTTGGACAGTGATGAAAAGGATGTGTCCATTCAGGAATTATATGCCGACATCGTGGATAACGATTTTAGGAATCAGCAGATTATCGAGGATGTACTGAATAATTACCATCAAGGCAGGAATTGCATTGTTTTATCGCTGCGAACCGCCCATGTTGAATTGCTTGCCAAAAAATTAATTGAAGAGGTTCCGGATGTATTTACGTTAATGGGCGGAATGGGAAAAAAATCGACACAGCAGGCCTTTCAACGCCTCGCTGATGTTCCTGCTGACAAAAATGTCATCTTGGTCGCCACTGGCCATTTTATCGGGGAAGGTTTTGACGAGCCACGTCTCGACACCCTTTTCTTGGCCATGCCGATATCCTGGAAAGGCACACTGCAGCAATATGCAGGAAGGCTTCACCGATTGTACAAGACCAAAAAAGAGGTAAAAATTTACGATTATGTGGATATTCAAGTAAAGATGCTGGAGCGGATGTATCAAAAACGGCTCAACGGATACGCTTCAATGGGATATAAAGCCAAAGGTGAGGAGGCCATGGATGCACCCTTGGATATCATTTTCAATAAAGATAATTTTTTAACTGTTTTCAATCAGGATATCGTTGCCGCTAAAAAGGAAATTTTGATCCTAAGCCCATTTGTTAGAAAAAGACGCACCCACCAGATGATACAACACTTGAAAATCTCAATCGACAAAAATATCCGTGTTATTGTCGTGACTCGTCCGAAAGAGGATTTCCCCCCAAAAGATCAAGCCGCTATGCAAAGAACACTAGACATGTTGACAGATAGCGGAGTCAGTGTCGTTTTCAAATCCAATATCCACCAAAAGTTTGCAGTCATGGATCAGAAGGTTGTGTGGTACGGCAGTATCAATCTGTTGAGCTATGGGAGTGCCCAGGAAAGCATCATGCGCATTGATAGCGCTAATATCGCAAATGAGCTGATGAAAAGCATAGAAGCGACATAACCGGTAGATAATGTTCGCTGGTGTATGGATCGGTCGTTTTTTTAGCAGTGCTGTTAAGATTGGGTAACTGTATGAATAAAAAGAAACCCGGTCAATATTGACCGGGTTTATCGAGATGGCTCCCCAGCACGGACTCCCTTCGGCTTCGCTCAGGGTAAACTCACCCGCGGACCCAGTGGTTAATCCCGCCTCCGGCGGGACTCTGCCGACTGAGATCCCAAGTACCTGCCGATCCCTCGTTTCTTGATTTTTCTTTCAAGAATCATAGCTTCGCTTCGGCTAGGACATTCTTGAGTCCAGATTACATGCCAAGGACCTTGAAAAACTTTTGTCGTTCGACTTCCACGGTATTCAGGATCATTATGTTGATTTACGCGGCGTTGCACATTATCGCTATAACCGCAATAATACCTGCCGGTTGATTCACTCTGGAGTTTGTAGACCCAGCATGGCATGGTACGATACCCTCTTCAAATAAAAAGACCCAATCTTTCGATTGGGCCTTTTGAAATTGGCTCCCCAGCACGGACTCGAACCGCGGACCCAGTGGTTAACAGCCACTTGCTCTGCCAACTGAGCTACTGGGGAATAATTTGACAAAGGGGTAAATTAATAAATAATATGTGCTAAGTCAAGCGAAAAAAATTAGATTTGCCCGATTTCGGCAAAAAAGGGTAACTCGTGGATAATAAGCTCGGCGTTCATTTTGAAATCTTCGGATTACGGTCTTAAAGTAAGTTTGTCTCTTGACCCTGACACGGTGTCAGGGTTTAAAGTGTATGAACGATAAAAATTGGTAATTGCGTTGGTATTCAACCGTCTGGCGTTTATGAGAATCACAAGCAGGCTACTAATATTGGGAACTCGAAACGTCTCTTTCTAAAAAAACGACTTAATTGCGAGGCAGCATGTTTAAAATTGGGGAGTTTTCGAAACTGGGCCAGGTATCGGTTCGAATGTTGCGTCACTATAACCAAATGGGACTTCTTAAACCCGCTCACATCGATAAATTCACCGGCTATCGGTATTACAACGCCGGACAACTGGCGGATCTCAACCGCATCCTTTTTTTTAAGGACCTGGGATTTTCACTTCAGCAAATCAATGAGTTGCTCAATAATAGTTTGCCGAAGGATCAGCTTCGCGGGATGCTGAAGATGAAGCAGGTCGAATTGGAACGCGAGGTCCAGGACAGCTATGAGAGGCTGGCACGGGTCGAGGCCCGACTCCAGCAGATTGAGTTGGAAGGCGCACCCCCTCCGTATGAAGTGACGACTAAATCGGCCGAAGAAATAACGATTGCTTCCGTTCGGCAGCTGGTGCCGAAGCCACAGGATATGGGATATTACTGCAAAGAAATGTACCGCGCCCTTTACCAGGGCATAGAAGAATTGGGAATTGAAGCCCGGTATCCGGAGGTCACTTTTTATCATAATGATGAATACCCTGAAATCGATCTCGACGTGGAGGCTTCCGTTCGGATTGACTCGCAGCATGCAAGCACGAACACGGATCACCCGTCTATCAGCATTAGAACAGCTCTGCCTGAAAAAAAAGTTGCGTCCCTCATATATAAAGGACCCTTTCCTAAAGTCTATTCGGCAGTGCTGGTGCTGCTCAATTGGATCGGCATTAATGGCTGGAACATCAGTGGTCCGGTTCGCGAACTGCACCTTTCCGGACCTGCCCACATGGGCGGCAAGTTGCAGGAAGAAGCCGTCCTGGAACTCCAAATTCCCATATCGACTTAGCGGGTCTGTTTAAATATCTTCGCCGAGCGGAATTTCTCATTTTTTTTTTCTTGACTCTGACACTGTGTCAGACTGCACAATCCCCGTAGATCGGATCCATAGCTATTTCCATTCACAATTCAACCTGGGAGCTGATAGTCATGACCACATCAACAAACACCTCAACTGCGAATTCCGGCACCTATAAAAAATCCGGATCCATTTACCGGCAGGCGGCCTTTTTTTTAATTGTCGAGGTTGGGCTGATCTTCGCCCCTCTAATAATTTTGGGGGCCGCCATCAATTGGCCGGCGAGTCTCGATGAACCCGCCGGCGTCAACCTTCCGCTTATCCTCAAACAATATGGTCCGATGATGACCGGATATTCGATTTACCTGGTTTATTCCTTGCTGTTCTGGCCAATGGCCTATCTGACCGGGCGAGCTGTTGTCGCCGGTGACACCTCAAATGCCATATTTCAGGTGGCCACCGGATTTGCCGTCTTCTCAGTTCTGGCGCGGGCATTGGGAATCGTGCGCTGGCTGTTTGCCATGCCGATTCTGGCCAGAATGTACATCGACCCCAAAACAACCGAGGAGGCCAGGGCAGGCATCAGTACGGTGTACGAAATGCTGAATGCCTATGCCGGAGGAGTCGGAGAACTACTGGGCGTGAGTTTGTTTGCAGCGATCTGGCTGGCGCTTATCAGTATATTAATTATACGCTCGAGCATGTGGCCCGGCTGGTTAGGTTATTTCGGGCTGGTCGTGGCAGCTTCATTACTGCTGAATTTGTTGGAAATGTTCGGTATCGATATGGGCCCCATGATCACGGTTTCGGAGACCCTGCAGCATTTCTGGATGCTGGCCACAGCAATCGTGTTTTTACGGAAAAAGGGAGGTAAACATGAATAGGCGAACTTTCATAAGATTGGTTGGCGGTGGTATTGTTTTGTCCGCGACAACCGGGCTCACGGCGTGCAGCAGTGAAATGCCGCCGGAGGCGCTCGCGGCCTGGAAGGGTCCGCCGTCCGAAACGGATGTGCGCAAATGGATCTTAAGTTATGCGATTCTCGCACCTCATTCCCACAACCTGCAGTCCTGGCTGGTTGACCTGCGCACTCCCGACGAGATCATGCTCTACTGCGACCTCACCCGCTTGCTGCCGGAAACTGATCCCTATTACCGGCAAATCATGATGAGCCACGGCACGTTTCTAGAGCTGGTTGATATCGCGGCGCGCGAACGCGGAATACGCACAGCAATTGAATTGTTTCCGCAGGGAGAATTCGGCCCTACCAAAATTGATCAGCGCCCGGTTGCCCGGATTCGTCTCCAATCGGATCCGGCAGCCCTGAAAGACCCTCTGTTTAGAATTATTACATTGCGCCACACGAACCGCGAAGCTTATGACATGAATCAGGCCGTCCCGAAAGAAGTAGTTGAAAAAATTTCAGACAGCATTAGTTCGTATCCGATCCGTTTTGGCTTTGCGGGTCTGGAAGAGCCCGATACGCTAATTAAACACCGTGAAATCGCTGCCGAGGCCTGGCGAATTGAACTCACGACACCGGCTAAGATCCTGGAAACTTATGCGGTGCTGAGAATTGGTGCCGGCGAAATCGCCAAATACCGGGACGGGATTTCAATAAATGACCCTTTTCTGAGTCTGCTGGTGCGCCTGGGTTTTTTTGACCGTTCCAAGGCGCCCCAGCCCGATGATTCTGCCACCGTGGACCAGATCGAAAGATTCAATAAAAACCTGGAGTCAACTCCTGGATTTTTGTGGATGGTCACCGAAGGCAACGATCGCAAAACACAGATCAATGCCGGTCGGGCCTACGCGCGAGTTCAACTGACTGGAACGGCAAACGGAATATCAATGCATCCCCTTCAGCAGGCATTGCAGGAGTATCCCGAGCAAGCGGCAGTATATCAAAAAATCCACCACCAGCTTGATGCCCCGCGCCCACGCTACACGGTACAAATGTGGGCCAGAGTCGGCTTCGGGCCGAAAATCGGGCCGGCGCCCCGCCGCGGTCTCGAAGCCCATATCGTTGCGTAAAGAGTAAAAGAGGGTCGGGAAAAGATATATCGGGCGCAGCTATCCATGGACCGCCCTGCCGGTGCTTTATGCCATATTGATCGCCAGCCGGATCAGAACCGGAAGCTATCCCGAAACATCCGGCCTCAGAGGGTTCCGGCGCTATCGCACGTGGGGGTGCTTTTTGGATGCCGGGGTTTTTCTGATCTGCGCCACCGGGGTAATGATCCTTTTTGTCATGCCGAGGCTGGCCGGGTTGTGGGAAAACCCGCAGGCAGCCACCGAGTGGACTTTGTTGATCCGGCCGGGACTGATAGCCTCAACCTTAGGATTTTTCGTACCGACCTGGTACCGGGCAAGGTCGCTCAGCCAGAAGCAGGCTGCCCCTTCAAGTCAGCCGCCTGCATTAGACGCAACGGCAACGGCCTGATGAAAAGCCAACCCGTTGCCGGGTGCCTTACATCCTTCGTTCTCATCTGCATACCGCCTCTGGACCGGGTCATTTTCTCTTGCTCCCAATCCTTGAACCTTGAACTTTGAACCTTGAACCCAGAACCTTTGTTCCTATTGATAACCATTCCTATTTCCATATAATTCCAAATTCTTGCAATCAATCTTGAGCGTTTACCTGAAGCCAATTTTCTGTTATGTAGCGTGTGCAGTTTAATTTGCACCCGCTATCACCGGTAAATTACGGTCTCTGGCCTGGTCTAATGAGGCTGATATTGTTTGCTTGACTGGATACAATCTGCAGGGAGATCTGCGCCGATCCGTTCAAATTCGAATTATATTAATATGATAGAGCAAAGCGAAACCATAAATCTTCAATTTTCAATCTTCAATATTCATTTTTGAATAACCTACAATCAGGAGATTATCATGAACGATTACAGCATCGTACGTTCCCAGGAGTTGTTTGAGCGAATCGGCCACAGCATTGCCGGTGGAGAGAGTTCCTACGCGCGCCTGCGCTCCGGTATCGAATTGTGCATTGACCACACTGCCGGTACCCGGATTTGGGATGTGGACGGCAATGAGTACATTGATTACTGTCTTGGCTACGGTCCGCTGATTTTCGGCCACTCCCCCAAGGACATCGTTCAAGCCGTGGTGGAGCAGATCAGCACCCGGGGATTCCACTTCAGTTTTCCGCATGAGCTCGACTACAAGGTCGGCGAGGCCGTGCAGCGCCTGGTGCCATCGGTGGACCTGATCCGCTTCACCTGTTCGGGCACTGAAAGCACCATGGCAGCCATTCGCCTGGCGCGGGCCTACACCGGCAAAGACAAGATCATCAAGTTCGAGGGCGCCTATCACGGCTGGAGCGATCTGCATTTTGTCAGCTATCATCCCGAGCTGACCATGGCCGCCGGGCGTTACAACGCACCCCGGGGTCTGCCGGACAGCACCGGCATGCCCCAGGCATTCGTGGACCAGCTGATCATCCAGCCGTTCAACGATCTCGAAGTGATCGAAAAAACCATCCGCGATCGTCATTTCGAGATCGCGGCCGTCTTGATCGAGCCGGCCCTGGCCAATTGCGGTGTCATTCCGCCCATGGAGGGATATCTGGAGGGCTTGCGCAAGATCACCGAACAGTATGGTGTGCTGCTGATTTTCGACGAGGTGATGACCGGTTTCCGGATCGCTCCGGGCGGAGCCCAGGAGTACTACAACATCAAACCCGACATCTCGACCTTTGCAAAAGCCATCGGGGCCGGTTTTCCGGTGGCCTGTTTCGGCGGCACCAGAGATGTTATGGAGATCGAGGCCAAAAATGAAGTCATGCACGGCGGCACCTACACCGCGAGCCCCCTGGTACTGGCTGCCGCTGATGCTGTATTGCAGCGGATCGAACGGGATAAGGAGACCATGTACCCGCGCCTGTTCGAACTGTCCGAGCGACTGCGCGACGGGCTTGTGCGCGTCATTCGCGACGCCGGCTTCCACTGCTTCGGCCAGGGCGTCGGTCCTTTGTTCCAGGTCTTTATCGGCAACAAAGATATCGAGCGGCTGTACAACTACCGCGACACCATGGACTTTGTGCGCAACGACATTTACAGCGCCTTCCACGCGGAGATGCAGCAGCGGGGCATCTACTGCCATCCGAGCGTGTTCGAACGCTGGTTTCTGTCCACCGAGCACACCGACCAGGAAATTGACGACACGATCGCGGCCGCCGATGAAAGCATTCGGGCCGTTGCAAAGAAAATGTAACTATGAGCTGCCCCGGCTATTTGTAAGGGGTGACACTTGACTGCGCCTAATTTGAGCGGAGTCTGGTTTCGGGACGCAATACCGGCGGACGTAATCATGCTGCACAAAGGCTGGTTTCCCCTCTCTTTTCGAAGACCCGCCGTAGGCGTGGACGGGAGGGGATAAAGGGGAGGGTGATTCGATAAGACCCCTATTCGATTTCTATTTTCTCACCTCCAAACTGTGCTCCTAAAACGGCGGCAGCATTCGCGATCTCCGCTATTTATCTCCCCAAACAAGGTAAAGCGATGCCTTCGTTTACCATCGACGGACAACTATCAACGAGCCTGGGGTGGCGGAACTAAAAGATCGGCTATATCAGAGAGCGCTAATCCAAATACGGTAAGTGCTGCCGTAAAAATTGAAAAATTAAAGGGAAGCTTTGGAGCCTGGACACAGTATTGCCAAAGTTAGTCTGCTTAGTCAACAACGTCACCGAAGTTTTTCAAGTTAGTCAACTTATTTAATGTCCCTGAGTTTCGCATGTTGATGAATTTTTCGAATGTTTCAATCGAACAAATCGGAGGAAACGGCAGATGAGTGAAAATCAAAAAACCATTCTTCTAACCGGCGCCAGCCGAGGCATCGGCCATGCGACCGCCATACGGTTTTACAACGCGGGTTGGCGAATCATTACGTGCGCACGTCAAGCCTTTCCCCTCAGTCACCCCGGAACGGCTCCTCCTGAAAACCACGTTCAGATCGACCTTGGTGACCGGAAGAGCCTTTTGGCCGGTATAGAAAAAATCCGTGAATGCCTGGGGGGCGGTCAGCTCAACGCACTGGTAAACAATGCCGCGGTCTCACCCAAGGCAGAATACGGCAGCCGCCTGGGTTCCATCGAAACTAATCTTGACATGTGGGATCATGTATTTCAGGTAAATTTTTTTTCTCCTATCATGTTAGCGCGCGGTCTCATAAAAGAGTTGGAGATCGGACAAGCAAGTATCGTGAATATTACTTCAATTGCCGGCAGCCGCGTTCATCCTTTTGCTGGATCTGCCTATGCGACCTCAAAAGCCGCCCTGGCAGCTTTGACGCGAGAAATGGCTGCCGATTTTGGGCCCTATGGTATTCGTGTCAATGCCATCGCTCCCGGAGAAATTGACACGTCGATTCTGTCACCCGGCACGGAGGAACTGGTTAAGCGAATACCCCTACGGCGTCTGGGAAAACCGGAGGAGGTCGCCGATATGATATATTTTCTTTGTTCTGATGAGTCGAATTACATCTCCGGGGCGGAGATCCACGTGAATGGCGGCCAGCACGTTTAGAAATGCAAATGATAAAAATTGTCGAAGTCGGACCCCGAGATGGGCTGCAAAACGAGACTGCCACGGTCCCCACAGATGCCAAGGTTGCCTTCGTGAATGCCCTTTCAGTGACGGGCGTCGCTGAAATCGAAGCCAGCGCATTTGTTTCTCCCAGCCTGGTGCCGCAACTCAGTGATGCGGATGCGGTTTTCCGCCAAATCGCCCGCCACGATGGAGTCGTGTATTCTGCTCTTGTGCCGAATGAAAAGGGATTTGAGCGCGCCGTATCCGGCGGTGTCGATAAAATAGCGGTTTTCACGGCGGCAAGCGAGACCTTCAACCGCAAAAATATTAACGCTACGATTGACGAGTCCATCCGGCGTTTCCTGCCGATAATGGGTCGCGCCGAGCGGCTGGGGCTGCCGGTCCGCGGGTATGTGTCGACAGCATTTTGGTGTGGCTTTGAAGGCAAAATCTCACCGACAGCCGTTTTAAGCGTGGTGCAAAAGCTATTCGACATTGGCGTCCAGGAAGTCTCGATTTCCGATACCATCGGCAAGGCCACGCCGGATGAGGTGGCCGGAGTTCTCGATCTTATTTTGCGGACGATACCTGCAGAGAGGGTAGCGATGCATTTCCACGATACTTACGGCAGGGGCGTCGAGAACGTGCTGGCTTCGCGGTCTTTCGGCATAGGAACATTCGATGCCAGTGTGGGGGGGCTAGGGGGTTGCCCCTTTGCCCCGGGGGCTACCGGGAATGTCGCGACGGAATCGGTTGTCGAAGCCCTCCAAAACAAGGGCGATGTGGTGGGAGTTGACCTTGCTAAACTTCGACAGGCCCGGCGTTTGCTGGGCTCGTTTCTAAAGGATGAGCGCCGCACACTGCCCGATGGTGGTTCACAGGCTTGCATGACCTGTGAGCATTACAGCGAAGAAACCTGCTGTGGTCGTCAGGCAGTAAATAGATGAAAACCAAGAAAGAAAGTAAAGAATCCGAGCCCAGAGGGCCCGGCTTTGATTTCACTCCAGGGAAGTGGAGTTTACCTTAGACTCCGAATGGAATAATGGAATGGTGGAATAATGGAATATTGGGAATCGAAAGCGGATGACGGTCTGATTTTATAACCTGATTCGTGCCGTTCTAATAAACATAGATCTTATTCCACTAAACCCAGCATTCCAACATTCCAGGATTCCATCATTCCGCTCCCGCTTGCAGCAGGATTCACGGCATATCCGATTGTCTCTGACCCCCGTAAAGAGCACGGGATCAACGACTGGCCCAGAGGGCCAGGTTTTTTGCTACAAAATAAGTTATGCATAAGAAGGCCAGACCAAATACGGCAAGCGCTGCCGTAGTAGAAATTGAAAAATTAAAGGGAAGCTTCGGAGCCTGGACACAATATGGCCAAAGTTAGTCAGCTTAGTCAACAACGTCCCCAAAATTCTTTTCCTTATTTCTTTGAGCTTTCACCTTTCAGCTTTGAGCTTATTCCTATTTCTTTATAATTTTATGATGCCGACTCGCCTTAGCGGCGCTTTTTTTAGCCTGAAAAAAATGGGTGGCAGTGCCGTGAAAGAGATCGGCGGCCTCCATTATGGTCTCGGACAGCGTCGGGTGGGGATGAATCGACAGGCCTAAATCCGTGACATTGGCCCCCATTTCGAGGCCCAAGACACCTTCGGCGATCATCTCGCCGGCGCCGGGTCCGGCAATACCCATCCCCAGAATCCGTTCGCTTTGGGGATCGATGATGAGCTTGGTCAATCCGTCGTCGCGGTCCAGGGTGGCTGCACGGCCGGAAGCCGCCCAGGGGAATCTGACCACTTTGTGGGCGATCTTGCGGTCGGCGGCTTCAAGCTCCGTCAGCCCGACCCAGGCGATTTCGGGATCGGTGAAAACCACCGCCGGAATGGCCACCGGCTCATAGACGACCTGCCGGCCGGCGATAACCTCGGCAGCCACCCGTCCCTCGTGGGAGGCCTTGTGGGCCAGCATGGGTTCGCCGGCGACGTCGCCAATTGCAAATATGTTTGCTTCCGCCGTGCGCCGTTGCGCGTCGACTTTGATGAATCCCCGTTCATCGACTTCGATACCGGTGTTTGACAGACCGATGTCGGCTGAGTTGGGTCGCCTGCCGACAGCCAGCAGAACGTTGTCGAAAATACGCGCTTTTTGATCCGCGTCCGGGCCCTCCAATTCGGCTTTGATGCCGTTTTTTTGAACCTTGAGCGACTTGACGGTGGTCTGCAGCAAAATTGCCGCCATGCGGTTTGAGAGACGTTTTTGCAGGATCCGAACCAAATCCCGGTCGGCTCCCGGCAGCAGCCCCGGTGTCATTTCAACCACCGTCACCTGGCTGCCCAGGGCGGCGTATACGGTGCCGAGTTCCAGGCCGATATAGCCACCGCCGATCACCAGCAGTTTTTTGGGGACCTGATCCAGATTGAGCGCGGTAGTGGCGTCCAGCAGGCGATCGGAATCCAGATCAAATTGCGGGATCCGCATCGCTTCGGAACCGGTGGCAATGATGGCATTGTCAAATGCCAGGGTCTGCTGCCGGCCTTCGAGCGGCTGGACGTCGAGGGTCCGGTTGTCCTGAAAGGCGGCCCTGGCCTGCATATAAGTGATGTTGCGATCTTTGACCAGCCGCCCCAGCCCGCCGGTCAGCCTGGCGACCACCTTGTTTTTCCATTCCCGCAGTTTGGTGTGCTGGATTTTAAGCCCGCTGAAGTTCAAACCCCAGGCCCTGGCCGCATGGGCTTCATCGATCACCCTGGCAGCGTGCAGCAAGGCTTTCGACGGAATGCAGCCGCGATACAGGCACACGCCCCCGGGATTGATTTCCGGATCGATTAAAGTGACGTCCAGCCCGAGGTCGGCCGCCATGAACGCGGCCGCGTATCCCCCGGGACCACCGCCGACTACCGCCACTTGAGTCTTTTTTTCTGCCATTGCATGGTCTCCTCGGTTGCTCTTATGAAACTACTTTTGAATGACGAATGTCGATTGACGAATGGTGGAATCGCTTCGCTCAGTCGTTTTAAAATAGACCGTTCGACAAAAGACTCACGACAGGCAGAATACATTATTCGATGTTCGATGTTGGACGTTCGATGTTCGACGTTCATTAGTTTCTATTTCGATTAGACAGGCCGCCTTTTTGCCGGCGGCTGGGCTGACACCTGAACATTCAAGCCTAAACGGATGAGCGATTTCTCCCCTGCGGGATCGATCGAAGTCAGGACATCCGGGTTCGGATTCGTTACTCTAAAAAAATTGTCATGGGCTGCTCGAGGCTTTCGCATACCCAGCGCAAAAAGCGCGCCGCATCCGCCCCGTCGATCAGCCGGTGGTCAAATGACAGGGACAGGGGCAGCATGCTGCGTGGCTCGAACGTGCCGTTGATATAGCGGGGCATGATGGACGCCCGGCTGACCCCGAGTATGGCCGCCTGGGGCCAGAAAACGATCGGTGTGAAACCGACACCGCCGATGCCGCCCTGGTTGGACACGGTGAAGGTGCCGCCTTCCATTTCATCCGGCTTGAGTTTTTTATTGCGCGCCCGTTCGGCCAGATCGGTGATTTCAGCGGCAAGCCGGCTGATGCTCTTTTGGTCGGCATGGCGAACGACCGGCACCAGCAGGCCGCGCGGCGTGTCGGCCGCGATGCCGATATGAACATATTTTTTTAGAATCAGTTTCTGGTTGGCGGTGTCGATACTGGCATTAAAGCGGGCAAAGCGGCGAAGCGCTTCGGCACAGACTTTTGCCAGAACGGCCGTGACGGTCAGTTTGCCGCCGTGCCGGGCGACCCGATCGGCATTCTTCTGGATAAAATCCTGCAAACCGGTGACGTCGGCCTGATCGAACTGCGTGACCTGGGGCACGGTGCGCCAGGCAGTGGCCATATTGTCAGCCGTGATACGCCGCACGGTATCCAGGTCTTCGGTCTCGATGTCTCCCCAGCGGCTGAAGTCAGGCAGCTGCGGGGTTTCGATTCTTCCCGCCGCGACGCCGGAGGTAGCTGGTTTTTGCGGACGCCCTTCGGCTTTGATGTGGGCTTTGACGTCGGCTTCGGTGATTCGGCCGCCGGGCCCGGAGGCCTGGACATCATAGATGTCGATCCCCAATTCACGCGCAAACCGGCGCACGGAAGGCGAAGCCGGCGCCGGACCGCCTGCGCCGGGGCGTTGCTCGACTTTTATTTCCGTTTCGGCCGGCGGCGGGGAGGCGGGAGGCTGTTGCGGCGTTTTCTGCAGACCGGCTTCTTTATCGTCCTCGCTCACCTCGGCTTGGGGCGCTTCTGCGGGTGCTTCTTCTTCTGCTTCTTGTTCTACTGCTTCTTCTTGTTCTACTGCTTCTTCTTGTTGATCATCTGCCGCCGCCGGCGGTTCAACCGCGGCAGACTCGGCCGCGGTGTCGACCCTGACGATCACATCGCCCACCTGCATCTCTTCGCCTTCTTTGGCGAGCAGTTCGGTGACCTTGCCTTTGACCGTCGAGGGAATGTCAACCAGCGATTTTTCGGTTTCGAATTCGATCAGGACGTCGTCGATGTCAATCATGTCACCGACTTTGACCAGCACGCTGACGACCATTCCCGATTCGACGTTTTCACTGATTTCAGGTATTTTGACTTCCTCTATCATACCGGCTCCTAATACCCCAATTGAGTTGAATCCAATTGACCAATATCAAATAACGAGTAAACCCTTTTTGAGCGTGTTTCGCTCAGTTAGCGTTGAATTAGCTCATCAGGGGGGGTGTTTTTTCCGTGTCAATGTCAAGTTTTTTTCGTGCCTGCTTCACCAGCGACATCTTGACCCGCTTTGCCTGGGCCATTGCACCGATGGCGGCGTAGGCGATGTGACGCGCATCCACTTCGAAGAAGTCGCGCAGACAGGCGCGCGTGTCGCTGCGGCCGTAGCCGTCGGTGCCCAGCAATACGGAAGGCCCGGGCAGCCATTTGGCGATCGTGGCGGGCAGGGCTTTCAAATAATCCGAGGCCGCGATGAAAACACCCTTCTCGTCGGCCAGCTGCTGTTGGAGGTACGACAATTTCGGTTCCCGGTCGGGATGCAGGAAATTCCAGCGCTCGGTGTCGATGGCGTCCCAGTACAGATTCTTGTAGCTGGTGACGCTCCAGACATCCGCGGCCACGCCATAATCGTTTTCCAAAAGCGCCTGGGCCTTGAGCGCCTCGTTTAAAATGGTTCCGCTGCCGAAGATGTGGGCCTTGACCTTGGCGCGCCGGTTGGACGAGGCACGGAATTTATACATGCCTTTGAGAATGCCGGCCTCGACGTCTTCCGGCATGGCGGGCATGGGGTAGAATTCGTTCATGATGGTCAAGTAATAGACGATGTTTTCACCTTTTTCCAGCATGCGGCGCAGCCCGTCGCGAACGATGACGGCCAGCTCGTATGCAAATGCGGGGTCGTAAGCCAGCACCGATGGGTGGCCGTAGGCGAGCATGTGGGTGTGACCGTCCTGATGCTGCAGTCCCTCCCCGGCCAGGGTTGTGCGTCCGGCGGTAGCGCCCAGTAAAAAGCCGCGGGCCTGGATGTCGCCGGCGGCCCAGATCAGGTCGCCGATCCGCTGAAAACCGAACATCGAGTAGAACATAAAAAAGGGCACCATATTGACACCGTGGGTCGAGTAGGCCGTGCCGGCGGCGATAAAAGAAGACATCGATCCGGCTTCGGTAATGCCCTCTTCGAGGATCTGGCCGTCTTTGGCCTCCTTGTAGTACAGCAGGCTTTCCTTGTCGACCGGTTCATAAATCTGCCCGACACGCGAGTAGATGCCGATTTTGCGAAACAGCGACTCCATGCCGAAGGTGCGGGCTTCGTCCGGTACAATGGGCACGATGTACTTGCCGATCTTCTTGTCGCTCAACAGCTTGCCCAGCAGGTGCACCATCACCATCGTGGTGGCGACCTCCCGTTGGCCGGTGCCGGTCAAAAATTCGGCGTACAGGTCCGGGCCGGGGGGGCGAAAGATCGGCACCGATTCGGAGCGCGCGAGCAGTTGACCGCCCAGTTCGCGGCGCCGCTCCATGAGGTATTTCATTTCTTCGCTGTCGGGGGCCGGACGATAAAAAGGGGTCTCCTTGATGGCCGAATCGGGTACGGGGATTCCGAATCGGCTGCGAAAATGCCGCAATTCCTCCTCGTTGAGGGCTTTTTGCTGATGGGTGATATTGCGGCCCTCACCGGCTTCTCCCAGGCCGTAGCCCTTGATGGTTTTGGCCAAAATGACAGTCGGAGCGCCCTTGTGTTCCACGGCGGCTTTGTAGGCGGCATAGACCTTCTCCGGATCGTGGCCGCCGCGCCGCAGCTTTTGGAGCTGCTCGTCACTATAGGTGCGAACCATATCGGCCACTTCCGGGTACTTTTCGAAAAAATCTTTGCGGATATAGTCACCACCGGCCACCGAGTACATCTGGTACTGACCGTCCGGAACTTCTTCCATGCGTTTGGCCAGCAGCCCGTTTTCATCCTGGGCCAGCAGCGGGTCCCAATCACTGCCCCAGATCACCTTGATGACATTCCAGCCGGCGCCGCGGAAGGCGGCTTCCAGTTCCTGCATGATTTTGCCGTTGCCGCGCACCGGCCCGTCCAGACGCTGCAAATTGCAGTTGATGACAAAGATCAGGTTGTCAAGCTGTTCGCGGGGCGCCAGGGTGATGGCACCCAGCGATTCGGGCTCATCCAGTTCACCGTCGCCGAGAAAGGCCCAGACTTTCTGATCGCCGAGCTTGACCAGGTTGCGATCCTCGAGGTAGCGGTTGAACCTGGCCTGGTAGATGGCCATGATCGGTGACAATCCCATCGAAACGGTGGGAAACTGCCAGAATTCGGGCATCAGATACGGATGGGGATAAGACGACAACCCGGGTTCGGGCTGCAGCTCGCGCCGAAAATTTTCCAAATTCTTATCAGTGATGCGGCCTTCCAGGTACGCCCGCGCATAGACACCGGGCGCAGCGTGGCCCTGGAAGTAAACGATGTCGCCGGGGTGTTTGGCGGTTTTGGCCCGGAAAAAATGGTTAAAACCGATTTCATACAGGGTTGCGCTGGAGGCATACGTAGAAATATGCCCGCCCAGTCCGGGATTGCGGCGATTGGCCCGCACGACCATCGCCATGGCGTTCCAGCGAATGATGCTCTTGATGCGGCGTTCGATTTCACGGCTGCCGGGATATACCGGCTGGCGTTCAACAGGGATGGTGTTGATGTAGGGGGTATTGGCGGTGTAGTGGAATTGGACCCCCTTTTGCTGGGCATGGGTCTGAAGGCGTCGCAGCAGCCCTCGCACGCGGTCCGGACCTTGATTCTGATAAACGTAATCAAGCGATTCGAGCCACTCCCGATTTTCATACTCGATTTCACGGGCTTTCTCCTCTGGATGATTGTCATTGGTTGGCATAGGGTCTTACTTTCTGCAATTTCATTCGATTTCAAACTCCCGGAACTCTGGGTCGGGTCACTGTCAGCACACCAATGGTGTATCCATCAGATTCATTGAGGCGGGAAGCTCGACTTGCTTGGGTTTGCTAAACTCAGTAGGGATGATATGGATTGAGGGGGCAGTTGTCAACCGCTGCCATTGCATTGGAAAACCTTACAATCGGACTTTTACGGGAAATCCGGCACTTATGTCAACGAGATCGAAAATCGATTCATCTAAGGAAAAAAAGCTGGATAAACGGATAAGAAGAGCAGATAACAAGGATGCCATGTCAAGAGTGAAGACCTGACCCAAATTGTTTTCCCGGTGGATGGAAAAACCGACCATTTAATTTCTTAGCTACTCAGCGGGGGCGCAAGTGCCGAATACGACGTATGCCACGCCATCACCTGACGCGGAAAGAACCACCATACCCGTCTTTTTGGAAATGGCCATGCTCCATGCCAAGCCGTCGTCAACGTTTTCCACTCCTTCTTCAATCCCTTGAAGCATCAGTTTGTTTTCTACATGCTCAACGCGTTTGATTCGACTTATTCTTCTTATTAAGCTATCTTTCGTTGGTCGCAGTTTACTTTCTTCGAAATCTATTAGAAAGTTTCGCGGCAGGCCAACGGTCTCCGGGTCGACATCATTGATGATCCTGTATGGATTGATTTCAATGATTTTTTTAACGGAACCCGACAAAGGCTTTGATCCATCGAAGTCCGCGGCCAAGGTCGGAAGGGGTGCGAGGCACAGGCAAGAGACCAGAAAAAATTTCAGTATTCTTCGGACCACGATTTACTCCCTTCAATAGGTTCCAGATGGTTTCAATGTAAGAGCTGCAAGAATAGAGCGAGTGGCATACGGACGGCGAAACTTTAAAATTTGAGAACGTTCCCGAGGTTTCTCCAATTTCGAGGCTGGATATTCCATTTCGGGTGCGAGCTCTAAAACCTTAACATTCAATTCCTGTCGACCAAATTGAAGTGCTTTATGGTGTTCATGCCGATGCATGGCAATATCCACCCGGTCGCTGTAGCGCTTGTTCGTTCGGTCCGTTACCAGACACACCCCGACTTTATCCACATGTAAGCGGGAGCCCAATGGAACAAAGTTTGCCGCACATCGTTTCTTGCCCTCGGCCAGAGCCTCACATAGATTTTCTCCATTGGCAGATATGCAGGGCGTATCATCAGTTTGACGGGGATCTCCGGCATTGTAAGCGGTTACGATCCGTACGGCTTCACTTTTTACGATGTAGCGTTGATCTTTGTGTATCAGAAATGGTGATTTATTTTGATCAGCATGTGCAATGCTGCAGAGCGGTAAAACTAATAATGCAATTATAAATCCTATTGCTGGTATGGATGGTTTTAAACCTATGCCCGTTTCTATTGAATCTTTCACAGCTTTCTCCTTCATCTACGTCGGTCAGTTTTTCAGGGCTTTAGATTTATCTTTGCCAAAACGATTATCCCGATCCGGGAGCAGATTTTAAATACAATTCAAATGGCAGAAATCATGGCTGTCTGTTAGGTCACAATAAGTACGATCTCGAAATCTACAAGAACAATTTTGTATTGAGCAACTAAACCGATAGTTCCTTTTTTTATTGCATCCATTTAGCCAAATCCTGTATTCACTTCCATTATGTTAAAAAAAATCATATCTGGCGGTCAAACCGGCGCCGATCGAGCAGCTTTGGACGCGGCCATTGAGCTGGGAATTCCGCACGGAGGCTGGATTCCGAAGGGTCGTATCGCCGAAGATGGCCCCCTGTCCGATGAATACAAGCTTCAGGAAATGTCGTCCGACAGCTATTCAGCCCGCACCGAAAAAAACGTAATTGAATCCGATGGCACCCTGATCGTTTCTCACGGTAAATTAACCGGCGGTTCGGCCTACACCCGCAAAATGGCAATGAAGCATGGCAAAACATGGTTTCACGCAGACCTTAATAAGCTGCCGACATTTCAAGCAGCAATGCTAATTGAAGACTGGATTTCAAAAAAAGGAACGGAAATTTTAAATGTAGCCGGTCCCCGCACTTCCGAAGACCCTACAATTTATGGACTCGTGACGGTTATCCTTGAGCTGGTAATCACATTGACAACGGCTAAATCTGATACATCTAGTCAAACTGATAACAACGGAAAAATTAGTGGTTTGAAAAGCACCGCGCAGCCCAAAACGGTTGAAGAGGCTGTTAATTTTCTGATTTTGAAGCTGAGTCTCAGAGATAAATCGACGATAGCCAGGATGTCTGAGGACGATCTCGACAAACTTCAATTGTCCTTTGGGTTGTACATTCGAAATCGTTTGTTCTACCCCAGAAACGACGCTCTGCTGGAATCCTGTCGACAGGCTGCGAATGATAAATACCTGCACTGGGATCAAGCACCTGATGTGATAATCAAAAAGCTTTGGGAAAAGTTACGGGAAACGCATAAACTGCGAATTGTTGAATGATGTAATTCGAATAAAGTGAGTCGAATTAGTCAATGTTACTGAGTTCCGGGTAGTTTTAACGAAGTGGGAGGGCCATCAAAGCTAAAACGGATGGCAAACGGGTGACGAAACTTTAAAACTTGAATGTCCCTATGATTGTCCCAAGGGAAGCTTTGGGACCTGGGCACAGTATGGGCAAAGTTAGTCTGCTTAGTCAACAACGTCCCCAGAGTTTTTCAAAGTTTTTCCATATTTTCATTACTCAATTGACAAAGAAAATATAGGATGCCCCTATCCCTGTTCGACTTTTGGCTGCCTGGCAACTGAAAATTTCCGGGCGCCGAAATGAAAAGCGATTCCCAGAATGATCAAGATTAAGCCGATGCTTTTTAGGGCAACGATCGGGAAAAAGAGCAGAAAACCGGCTACCATGAATAGAATTCTGACGGGGACGTTGATGGCTTTAAGAGAAAAGCAGTAGCCCTCAAAACCGGCGCTCAGCAATATGATTCCCACGATGGCCGTCGCCATGGTCGTAATAATTTCGAGCAGCGTACCATGAGCCACTAAAGCCGGGTTATAGACGAAAAAAAACGGTATCAGCAAGGACACAAATCCCAAACGCACTGCCTGAAACCCGGTTCTCATTGGATTCGCGCCGGCCAGGCTGGCGGCTGCATAGGCTGCCAGCGCCACGGGAGGCGTAATAAATGAAACCGATCCCCAATAAACCAGAAACAGATGCGCTGACATTTCATGAATGCCCAAACCCACCAGGGAGGGTGCCAGCAACATGGCGAGAAAAATGTAGCACGCCGAAATGGTTAACCCGATACCGAGTAGAAAACTCGTGACCGCTCCGACGATCAACAGCGGAAACAGGTTCTGGCCGCCGAAGGCACTCAAGGTCCCGGTCAGGCTATGGGCCGTTCCTGTGAGAGATAGGGAGCCGATGATCATGCCAACGCCGGCCAATATCGCCATCAGTTCGGTGAGCATCTTACCGGTGTCTTCGGTCAGACGCAGGAGGGATCGCATGGTCAGGCGTGTCGCTTTGCGGAAGTTAATCATGAACAACAGGGCGAGGGTGGCATAAAACGGGGCCCAGGCAACCAGCATCTCGACAAAAATAAAATAAATCAAAACCGCCACCGTCAGGATATAGTACCAACCTTCTTTGAGTGTCTGCCAAATTGACGGCAACTCATCCCGCGGCAACCCTTTGAAACCATTCTTGGCCGCGTAAAAGTCGGATTGGGCAAACAAGGATATCCAGTACAGCAGTATCGGCAGGGATGCCGCAATGCACACCTCCGTATACGACACACCGATAAAATCGGCCATGATAAAGGCCGTGATTCCCATGACGGGCGGCGAAAGCGTGCCGCCTTTGGAGGCGCACGCTTCGATGGCCGCTGCGTAATAATCCGGATATCCCAGCCGCTTCATGGTGGGAATCGTGAAAGCGCCGGTGGTCACCACGTTGGCGACGGCACTGCCGGACATCATGGCAAAAAAGGCGCTAGATAAGATCGATACCTTGGCGGCTCCCCCGCGGATATGTCCCAACAGTGCCAGACAGAATTTAAAAAAAAAGTCAGCTGCACCGGTGGACGTAAACGCAACCGCCAAGACCATGTAGCCGATCACCAGGCGTGAAAACACCCTGGTGGGCAGTCCGTAGATGCTCTCGGTGCCCAGGAAATGAAATCCCACGATCCTTTCCAGGCTGTATTGTTTTGCCATAAAAACGCCGGGCATCAAATGGGCAAACACCGGATAAACAGATATGATCAAGATCACAGATGCCAGCAGGGCGCCGCCGGTGCGGCGGACAGCCTCCAGGATCAGCGCCCAGGTGATAAGTCCCAGAACAATGGCGGTTGGCGGCGGGCTGACTTCCCAGCCTTCAAGCATGATGTCCATCGCAAAAAAAGCGACATATATCGGTCCGACCACGGAAGCTGCCGCCAGCACAAGATCGTAGATGGGTATTTGTTCCCTCGAAACATTCTTTGTGGCGGGAAACAGCAAAAAGGTTGACGAGACGAATGCGGCTATCAAAATCGAAAAATAAGACGCCTCCAACATTACCATTTCAAATACGGGAATTTTAAAGACAAATATGATGCAAAGGCTTACGCCGATGATGGTGACTCCCATAAAGTAGATCTTGGCCAACCCATCGAGGGATCGATGGCGGGCTTTGGATTTTTTCTCTGATTTTTCGACTTCTTTTCTCATTATTCCGGCCTCGTCCGAGAAGGCAATTGTATTCGAGTGAGGGATAACGGCATTCTGTGAATAGGCCTGCTGGACAGCGGTGGCGATGGCCTAAGGGCCGGGCGGCAAACCCGGCCCCTGTTCAGCCCATGGCTGGAACCTACTTCTTCCAATTGGCCAGGCGCTCGTTAAAGCTTTTAATTTGCTCGGACTGCCACTTGTCCATCTTGTCTGTCCAAACACCGGCCTCTTTATAATACCTGATCGCTCCGGGGTGATACGGCAGCGGGCTGGGATTGGTGACTGCCTGTTCGACGCTCCAAAGCGGCAGCACTTTATGCATTTTTTTGTAGGTGTCATAGCCCTTGTGCATGGACATCACGTACGCGTGAATGACGTCGTCATCAGCATGATCGTAAGCATACAGAGAATAGGCAAAAGAGCCCATTTCAACTGATTCACCGGCTTTTACACCGGGTCCTTTTTTTAAGACGGCCGGTACGTTCCAGGGGGTGGCTTCCTGCAGACGCTGCCAGCCAGCCTGGTCCGAATGGGGCAAGGGCAGCCATCTGGCACCGTGTCTGGATTTGACAACCTCTTTGAGCCTTGGCGGGGAGGTGGCTGAGAAAACGACATCGATTTTGCCGCCCAGAAAAGCCTCGTAAACATCCATGAAGCTGGAGCAGACGACCTGTTTGACGTCATCCCAGGTCAAACCGCCAAATGCCAGGTGTGCGGTCATGTTGGCTTTATACGCGGCCGATCCCGGTATGACGGGCACGCGTTTGCCTTTCAGATCCTTGTAGCTTTGAATGTCGGAATCAGCGCGAACAAAGCATCCGACATAAAGCGTCATGCCGCGCCACACGATTCGAATGGGCTGGGGGCCCCATTTGTCCGTGCTGAAATTCAGCAGACCGTAACTTGCCGACACGGCTTGTGGTGCGGTGGCCAGTGTGATTTCACTTTCACCTATTTTCAGCGGCAAAATGCGGGCCACATCCGTGCCGTAAGGTTCCACGCGTACTTTCATGGGCGTGTACCGTTCAACCGCCTCCCTGAAGGCGCTGGTAATGGTGTAGCCCAGCGATCCCACCTTGAACGTGGTGATTGAAATCAGCTTGGGAAGTTCTTTGCCGACAGCCAGAAACCCCGAAAAAATCAACGCGATGCAAATTAAGGTCAGTAGTAATCGTTTCATCCTGGATTCTCCTCTCTAGTTATTTGATAATCTGCTGATTGACTGCATTTTTGTAAATATCTGTCATCCCCGCTAGATCCGGCATGTCTTCAGAAATTCCAAAACGATTTGGTTCGTCATATCAGGCTTCTCAATGGCGAACTGGTGGCCGCCTCCGCTGATGATTTCCAGCGTTGCCCCGGGAATTCGTTGAAGCAAAAGCCTGGCGTTTTCGGCCGGTATAAGGCGGTCTTGATCACCCGCAAGGATCAATGTGGGAGCCTGGATGCGGGACACGTCTTCCCACGTGTCATGGCTTTGTACGGCTTGACGCTGCTGCTGCAAAATTTCGGTATCCGGCGGATATTTGGCCGATGTCTCCAGATACCGCCTGAAGATCTCCGGCTTTTCAGCAATGGTGGCATCGGCGAACAGGACTTTTAATGCCTTTTCGGCTGAAGCAGGACTGTCGCTGTAAAGCGCTTCGGGGCGAATGCCGGCGCCGGAAGTTGGCGTCCGCACCACCTGATCTCCGCCGCTATGCGTGCAGCCCAGGACCAGGCCGGCCACGCGCTGCGGGTGCTCAATGGCGACGTGCTGGGCGACCATCCCGCCCATCGAAATTCCGAACAGGTGGGCCCGGGATATATTCAGAAAATCCATCAATCCGATCACATCCGCGGCCATCAAAGCCATGGTCAGCGGCGCCTTTGATGAGCCGGAACGGGCGATACCCCGATTGTCGAAGGCGATCACACGAAAGTGCTCGGAAAAGGCCGGAGTCTGGCAGTACCAGTGGTCGGCATTGCTGCCCAGTCCCCGGATCAGGATCAGGGGCTCACCGGCTCCGGACACTTCATAATAAAGGTCGATGTCATTTATTCGGACAGTTGGCATTTCGTGGCCTCGCTTTTGCCTTTGGTTTTCGTCGGGCTTTGACCTAATCGCCTGCTGCGACACCATTGCTTTTGAAAGTGTCGATCTGCCGGTCGGAGAAACCGAACCGTTTCAAAACTTCGCTCGTGTGCTCACCCAGCGCCGGCGGCGGCAGGTCAACGCCGACTTGCGATTTGGAGAATTGAATCGGCGGACCCAGAATTTTTATACCTCCGGCGGTGGTGTGCTGGATTTGCTTAATCATATCAAGGGCATTAAATTGAGGATCTGAAAACAGATCCTCCACCGTGTTGATATTGCTGCAGGCAACCTGGTGTTTTTCGAAAATGCGTCTCCATTCGGCAGTGGTTTTGGTTACGGTGACGGTCTCAACCATAGACTCCATCTCGTCGTAGTTCTCCACCCGGTATCGGACATCGCTGTACTTCGGATGATCAATCCATTCCGGTTTTCCGATAGCGTTGCAAAAACGCTCCCAGTGGTTGGGCGTTCCGACAATCGAAATATAGGCATCGCGGGTTTTGAAGGATTGCGATGGGAACAGCTGGGGGTTGCGGGTTTTCATCCCGGTGGGGACCTTAAAACCCATCAAGGCAATGCCCACCAGATTGGTCATGATGGCCACCGTCGACTCCAGCAGAGACGTTTTTACCCACTGTCCCTCGCCGGTTTTCGCTCGGTGTATAAGCGCGCCGAGGATCGCGGTGCACAAAAACATACCGCCGCACAAATCCACTACCTGAACCTGGACCTTCGAAGGGGGACCCTCCGGATCGCCGGTCACACTCACCAATCCGGTCAACGATTGAATGATCAGCTCAAATCCCGGTTTATCCCGGTAGGGGCCTTTGTCACCGAAAGCAGTCAGGGATGCATAGATGATATCCGGCTTAATGGCTCGAACCGCATCATAACCGAGCCCCAGGCGATCCATGACACCGGGTCGAAAATTTTCCACGAAGACATCGAATTCACCAATCATTTTTTTGATGACCTTAACCGCCTCCTTCTTTTTCAGGTCGAGGGCAATACATTTTTTGTTGCGATTGGAGCAGAAGAAATAGGCGCTTTCGCCGTTTTGCAGGGGCGGAGAGTTGCGCAACGAGTCGCCCGTACCGGGTTTTTCAACCTTGATGACCTCCGCTCCCATATCTCCCAGCAACATGGTGGCGTAGGGCGCCGATAGAACATGGGTAAAGTCAAGCACCTTAATCCCGTGCAGGGGTCCATTTGCGTTCACTTTTATTTCCTTTCTTCGGCAATCGGATTTTGGTTCAGGTCGTTTCATCGCGGCGTTTCATCATGCTGGTAAAACCGTTTTTCAGGTGCCGGGCCATGATGCGACGCGCAGCTTTTCCATCCCGGGCGCTGGCGGCGTCCAAAAGCTGTTTATGCTCTTCGATATAGCCGGGAACTTCCTTTCGTTCAATCGGGTATATGCTGCGAAACACCAGCACCCGGTCGAACAGTTGGGTAATGATTTGACATAAAAAATTCCAGCCGGACGCTTTGTAAAAATCGAGATGAAATTTGCGGTTGAGCAGAAAATATTCCCGGGTGTCTTCATCATAGCCGGCCAGATCAGAGTTGATTTGCGTCAGCCGCTTTATTTCTGTTTCTGAAATGCGTTGCGCGGCCAGTTCGCAGGCTTTTCCTTCGAGGTCATAGCGTATTTCGAAAATTTCCTTGATTTCCTCGATGTCGATATTTTCCGCGACCATCGCGCCCTTGTTGGGTATTGAAATCACCAGACCGGAACCGGTCAATTCCCGGATGGCTTCCCGGATGGCAACACGTCCTAAGTTGAGCTCATTTTCCAGCCGGCTGGGAATCAAACGCGTTCCCGGTTTGTACCTGCCGTTTAATATCGCCTCCTTGAGCGAGTCGGCTGCAATCTCAGTCATGGTGCGGTAAACCGTATTTTTTGCCATGAACACCCACCTTGTTAAAAATTATATATTTTATATTTTATAAAATATATAATTGTCAATGGTTTTTATTGTCCGCTGGAATATCACTCAACTATCTGAGTTGATCTGAAAAATAGGTTGCTTTCCTTATTCCTCAATCCCCAATTTGCCATCTCCATTTCACGGGTATCGAATCGTACAAATATCGGACCTTCACGCAAGCTTCTGGGTGGGGCGGGACTACCTGATGCAGGTGGTGAGGCAAAACAACCGACTCAAAAAGGATCTAGTGGTGATCGCCGGTGATATCATCACCGGTTCGGTGAATTACTTTTGGAAGCGGTGGATGCCCACTGTCAAAGACGACTATGTCTCGATGGTTGTCGACGTTTTAGGCAATTTGGACGGCGGCGACAAGGTGGCAGTGTTGGGTAATCACGACCAATGGGATAGCAAAAAGACGGAGCTGCGCCTGGTAAGCGGGTTGGAAAGCGCCGGTATTGGCATTTTGCGTAACAGCTCAAAAGAAATTGTCCGCGACCGGTCGACCGTGCATGTTGCCGGAACGGACGATTACTGGATCTCCTGCAACCTTGACAAGGCATTGAGCAGAGTACCACCGGATAAGGAAAAGGAAAAAAGTTAGCAAAGGCTTAAAGGTGGCCGGCTCCCTCCTGCAGCCAGATCGAAACGACCTGATCGATTACATTGTCGGCCCATGTGTGCAGCTTTGAGATCTCTGTGGCGGCGATGGGGTGCGGGATCACCACGAACGGATAGTCCGGCATCCCATGCGACACAGCCATGGCTTTCCCGGAGCTTATAAATGGCTCCGTGGCCACCACGACGGTGGGCACACCCAATTTTTCCATGACAATTCCGTCGAGCAAACTGCCCGAACTGCACGATCCTCAGTCGCCAATCCCGGCCAGGATAAAATTACATTTCTGCGCCAGCATACGGGCTGCGTCGTCTTTAATCGCATGCGAGCCGGAATGCTTTTTTACGGTGACGACCTCTGCCAGGGAGTAGTGCTCGGACAGGGTGCCGGCCATACGATTCAATATCGTATCCGAATTGGTCTTACCGTTGTCAATGACACCCAATATGCCATTTTGCAAGGATCTAACACGTGGCGCCATCCCCACTTTTTCAGCGGCTGGTCCGCCGGTCGGATTGTAAACGACAAAACTCATTTCGCCTGATCTCCTTGTTGTCCGGAAAACGATTGATTCTAATCTCCAAAACCTGATCCTCTGGGCCAGTCGTTGATCCCGTGTTCTTTACGGGGGTCAGAGAAGGATGCTATGCCGTGATCCTGCATAGCGGAATAATGGAATACTGGAATGTTGGAATAATGGGTTTGGCGGAATGCGATCCGATTTCATGAGCTGAGCACGGATCAGGAACTAAAATCCGACCGTGATCCGCCTTTGATCCCCAATATTCCATTATTCCACCATTCCATTATTCCATTCGGATCCTAACGTAAACTCCACCCATCCGGGAAGTAATCAAAGCCGGGTAATCTGGGCACGCATCTTTACATTTTCATCTGGACACCTGCCGCGACTGAATCGGGCTGCGGGCAGATCCATTTTCGCCAGGTGCCTCCCGCTTATTCCCGGCTATGGTGGTGTCCACTGATTTTCAGCCAATTCACGATTGGCCGCTACCACCCTCAGGTGCCGCAACTGGCTTCCCGCAGGGCCCGGGTGACCGAGTGACAGGCTTTCATATTGGCCCATCCCGGGATACAGGCCGAAAAGCGTCCGGCTGCACCCCCGGCCACCACCAGCAAAATGTCGTCGGGGGAGGGTACCGCTCTTATCAAGATTTTCTCGTCACCATCTTCAACCGGCTTTTCGATGTAACCGCCCTTTTTCAGATCGCTCAGCGGACGGGCTGCTTTATCGTAAAGAAATTGCCGGACCCCGGCTTTGTCCCAGCCCTGCAGGTTCAAGGTGTGATAATGCTCCGGGCAAATTATCACCGCCATCTCCGTTTGTCCGCCCATGTTGAACGTGCCCAGAGCGGACATTCGGTCAGCCAGAGTAAGAAGAATATTTTCGGCTCGCAAGGCTGTGTGGTTGTTCATCTGATTGGGACTCTCGGCCGCAAAAACCGTTACCGTGCTGTCGGATGGATCGAATCCCCTCTCAACATGAAGCGGCTGCCAGTCAGTGGTCTCATTTTCGGCAATGCAATAGGTAAATTTGCCGGGGTGGCCGAGGGTGGAACGGTCGAATTCAGGCGCTCCGCCTGCATTGATTAAAACCAGACGCAGCGCCCGTCCGATAGTAGCGTTGGCCCGGTGGCCGGGGCCGAATACATTCTGGCCTGAATTCAGGCCGATGGCTTCGGTAATCGGGCCGTTGACAATCATCAGGATGGCGGCCCCGTGGGTGGAGGCGCTGGGGCCATGGAGCCCAAAGGCGGGATCGCTGATGGCGGAGATACCGGCCACCACCACCGGAAAATATTCCGGCAGACAACCGGCCATCACCGCGTTTACGGCAACCAACTCGGCTGTAAAGACGCGGCTGCGCTCAGGGATCGACCCGATGACCGTATCCGGCTCCATTTGCACACTATCCAGCATGGCCCGGATGAGGCCTTCGGTGGGCGGGATGATCGGAAGCCCGTCCGTCCAGCCTTTCTGATAAAAAAGTTCGATGGCATCCAGGGCGTCCCTCGTCTCGATTGCGGCAGCTTGCAGTGCCATGCGGTTGCTCCTTTTCTAAAAGATTATGCCTGGGCATCATTGGCTGCTTGCATTTCCTCCGTCGACGGCAGTCCATTCATCGCACAGGTGAGTACCAGGGGCATTGCCTTCTGATTATGACCATAAATCAGGTCGGCGTCATCAGCTTTTCCCGGCATCCGCACACCGGTGTTAACCGCCCAGAAAATCTGATCCTCTACAGGAAGTCTACCCTCCTGAATAACCTTACTATTCGCTTCTAAGATTTCAATACCAAAGATAAAAATAGGTGTCAATTTATCATCCCCGGCAAAACAACCAGGGGATCAAGACATGAATTGCGAAGAGGATTTCTGTGCAAGTCCGTTGGTAGTTAGGCAATATTCTGGCATGAAATCCTCTCGAAGCATCTCACCGGGATGAGGCGGTGCTAGTTCGCGCTGTTTTGCATTTTTCTAAATTTCTCGATTGGTGCATTTTATTCTCTCTCTTCGTATTTATCATTGCCGCTGCAAGCCCTGTTCAAGCAGAGGTGGATCTATAGATCACGGAGATGTGGATGGGCAATGAGCCCGGTGAGAATCAACGGAGCTGGAATAAATACGAAATCCGAAACAAATTACAAATTCGAATGTCCAAATTTTCAAAACGACCCAAACAGAATGATGAAACCAGTGCATATAACTGATCAACGCGCTCAGCGTTAGATTGCGTATTGGATCGGAATATGTTTTTGTCATTGGGATTTATGTGATTCGAAATTGTTTCGTGCTTCGTGCTTCGGATTTCAGATTTACATTGTCGTGCCAGTGATCTTGCCCCCTTTCAGGGGGCTTCCTGAGGCCTCCCGCTCAGCGGGAGGAGCGCTCACTGTAAGCGGGGATTCGGTCGATACGTCTATTTTCGGTGAGTATGTTATTCAGTACGACGTTACCGATTCTGATGGCTATGACGCCGCGCCTGCCACCCGTGAGGTCATCGTGACCCACCCCGAAACCATTCCCGCGGCTCCTGCGCCAGCGGATCCAGATATGTTTACTCACATCGCCACTCTTAGCGATCTGGCCGGCAGTGAAATCCCCGCGTACGATTGGTATTCCCGCCAAGCGTATGTCACCAGCGGTGACGGCTTGCAGGTTATTGATCTCAGCGACCTCGAAAATCCTGTTGTAGCGGGCTTAATTGATCCTGCTGAAACACCTTTTAATCTCAACAGTTCTGAAGTAACCAGCGTGGATGCATGCCTCGGGATGATCGCTTTTACCGTTCCAAACGATACCCGGACGGAAAATGGTATCGTGATCTTCACCGACCGCTTTTGTCAATATAAGAAAGGCTTCTGTCACCAACATCCTGCCGCTTGGTTTAAAAGACCACAGAAATGCAGATTTCGCGTCTTGATTGGTAACTAACCAGTTCAGCCAAGTAACTGAACAAGATTTGACACCGGTCTCCCTCCCGTAGTTTCACCTGCGTTTGGACTTGCCAAAATCAGCACGGATCTTAGTTTATTACCTATTAGCATTTTACTAAATCAGACCCGCGAAAGGGGGCAATATGGTAAACAAAAATGAGCTCTGTGAAAAAATAAGATCGATTTACCCTGATATCGGTGAGTGTGGCATCAATGTTGATGTCGAGTTTGATGAAGCGCAGAAACGCTGGATTGTCGATCTAAAAAAAGGTGGCCATAAACTTAAAACTTACCTTGAAGAAGGGGATGCGGAAAAATGCCTCAAAGGCATCCAGTGCGTTAGCCTGGGAATCGAAATTGCGCAGCTCAAGGGTAACATCGAGCGGATGTAATTCCCAATGCAGGACGTTTGCCTTTAATCACTTGGCAAAACAGCTTTCAGATTCAAAACTAAAAGCAGTTTATTGCGCCATCCCTATAAAATATAGATCCCGTTCCCCTAAACGCAGTCCTCCGCCGGCGGATCTTCGACATTCCGACGCTCCAGTCCTCCGGAGGCGGACCTGCGATCTACCATCATTCCACGCCCGCTTGCCGCAGGATTCATGGCATAGCCGATTTTCTTTGACCTTTCCCAGCTTCCGGCCCGTAGGTAGGACCAGGATTCCGACGATAAAATAATATATTGACATTCGAACATTTTTAATCATAATATATATCGGTTTTAAAAATTTTAACAATAGAAATATTATAACGTTATCCTTTCCGCATGTGCATAGAAGTAGATCTGATCATATGGAACGGAATTGAGAGATTTTCGCGCGCTAACCGCAGGGTTAAAGCTTGAGTCAGGGATAGTTAATCGCAGGTTTATTATTTCTTTGCCGGGAGAAATAAATGCCAACTCCTAATTTAAAAGCCATTTTTTTGACAATATTTTTATCAGTGATTGCCGCTCTATCCTGGGCCCATGTCCCCTATTTCGAGTACAATGATTTTACGATGGAACAGCCTTACAGGGTGACTTTCTCAATCGAGCAGTCTCTGGCCATTTATGCGTGGCTGGGAAACAACACCCCTGACACATTCGTGGATGTTGATGTTATTGCATTCGAGTTAAATAACCCGGCAAATGTGTACCTGGAAGTGATCGTGCCTGTCTGCCCGGGATATGAGGATTTTCGACCATGGATTGCGCTGGCGGGTCCCGGATTGCCTGAACCCAAAACGCCACTGCCGTTTAATATCCCTGCGGGTTACGGAATCAAAGTGATCCAAGACGTGGATAAAGACAAATCAAGGGATTCATTTTACGAAATATTTGGTGGTAAAAAATATTACTATGGCCCGGTATACGACGAGCATTTATCATTACCGGGATCCTACTATGTTTTTATTTGGGAACCCCAAGGAAACAGCGGTGACTATGTGGCCGTAGTCGGCAAAAAAGAGATCTGGCGCTTTGAGGATATAATGCGGGCGATCCGCAATACGCCCCTGATACGTCTTGACCAAGAACTGCATGTGGACTGTTCAAAACCGCAAGCAGAAAATTGGTGGGAATTGGGTCCGGCTACTCGCTGAGATTAAGGTGTCGCGTCTGGATTTTGGCCTGCGCCGGAAAGCCGCTGCAATGGATTAAATAAGATGTTCCGGCATTTATGTTGACTTTACTTACGGGACACAACACTAGTCTAGACTGAAATTAAACCAGTTTTTTAATACGCTTATCCAGAAATATCGAGTTGAAGGAATGCCATCTATTTTATCCCCCTCCCTCAATCCCTCCCACACACGTCAGAGGTGGATCTTCGATTGGGGAGGGAAGTGAAGTGCCGGCAACTGGAGCTTTGTAGATAACCGGATATGTTAATTTGCCATCTGGAAACAAGGGTTAAATGCTACGTGTGTTTCTGGCCCCGGGCCGGAATCCGGGACAGACCCATGACCGATAGCAGGGCCGCAGCCAGGTATAGTAAAGCCGCAGTGACAAACACCGCACGCAAACCAAGCCACATGGCCACACTGACTCCGAGCATCGGGCCGACGACCCGTGCGCCGGACACGATCGAGTTGTCCAGACCATAGATCGCCCCTTCCTCGCCCTGGCGGGAATAATTGGCCAGCAGGGCACTGATGCTCGGCACAATCCCGCCCAGGGCAGCGCCGCTAAACACTTGCAGGACCAGAAACTGCCAGCCGCTTTGGGCGATAGCCTGCAGCAGAAAGAACAAGCAGCACAGCAAAGAGCAGGCGATCAGAATTTGGCGATGGCCAACACGATCGCCCCAGCGGCCCAGGAAAACGGCAAAGGTTGCCGTGGCAGCGGCCGAAATGCCGATCACCAGGCCGGTAAAGCTATTGACGCGGGCGCTGCTGTCGATCAATATCAGAATGAACAGGGGCAGGATCGGAATGAACAGCATGCGCCCCGTCTGGTTTATGAACCGCAGGAGGTAAACCATGACCACTCCCGGAGTGGACAGCAGGCGCGGCCATTCGCTGAAGATGCCCGGTGGGCTATCGGGGGGCGATCCGCTTGGGGCAACCGTTTCTTTTACGCCTAAAAATACGATAATCCCGGCCAGGCCCAACAGCGCGGATGTGAAATAAAACGCCGGGCGGTAGCCGAATGCGTCGGCAACCGCTCCGCCAATCACCGGTCCCAGCCCCAGCCCGATGCCCATGCCGACCTGCATCAGTCCCATGGCGTAGCCCACCTGTTTGCGCGGCACTGTGGCAGCAACCAGGGCATTGGCCGCACCGATGGTGCCGGTAACCATGCCCTGCACCGCCCGCAACAACACCAATTCTTCAGCCGAACGTACAAAGGCCATCAGGCCCAAAATCACCGCCCCCCCGAACATGGCCCGCTCGACCATGAGCTTGGGACCCCACCGGTCGGCCAGCGCGCCCCAGATCGGCGAGGCGATCATCATGGTAAACGCCTGGCCCGAAAAAACCAGGCCTGCCAGCAATTCGGTGCTGAGACGGCTGACGGATCCCAGCGATTCGACGTACAGCGGAAGGAAGGGAAAGATGCTTGAAAAGCCGATCATGGTAACCATCTGGGCAACGAACATTATATATAGGGTCCGCTTCCAGACGATGATTTCGGGTCGCTGGAATCGTGGCTGCTGCATGGACTATTCGGTAATGTTGGAGATGACGCATATCATGAAATTCTCACGTTCTATATCACAGAATTTCAAATATTGGTTGGTGATTTTAACTCGGCTATACCTATTAAGCGAAAATATCCGGGGCAGGTCTACATTTTTGATAAAAGCAATCGAATGGGCAACGAACAAAAAAACGGAACGATGACATACAAGGATGTCAGCCAAAGGTTTTAAGAAGCTATGAAATGTCTCGAACCCGGAGTGATGGAGTACTGGAGCATGGCGTATCGGAACAAGGCATTCAGCAATCAAACATTACTCCAGCGCTCAAGTATTCCAATATACCGGAATTAAAACACAATCAAAGGCACGCCTGAATTATCTCACATTGAATAAAAGATCCGCAAAAAATGATATGAATGGAGATTGGACTAAATGTGTACAGAATATAATTAGCGCCGTCGGTGTGCAACCGGTAACATATCAGAACAGTTAAAAAATATGCATTTAAAAATAGTCGTGACGTTCTGACATTCGTCCCGATTTTACGTGAGTACAAGAAATGCGTCGGGAATAACCGTCAACGAATACGACACACCGTCAAAGCACAGGTCTAAGGCCTCCACTTCTTGTAAGACCGACCCCGCTCCATCAGGTGTAAGTTGAAGGCACTAAATGACATAATCCGGCTGTATCTCCCCTTCTACGGCCGCTTCATTTATGATCATATCACAAGTCATATAGGAGCCGTCGTTGACGGTTACTTCACAATCTAGTTCCAAGTTTTTTTCAATTTGAGTTTTGCTCATTTTTCGAATCCTTATATGTTAACTAAATACATGGAGTTATAAACTGTATAATGTTAAAATAGTGTCGTGCTTAAATTTGTCAACAGATTCATAACAAAAACTAGACAGATTTTAAAAAGTCGGATTAAACCATGACAACACTGAGGAGAAACTCAATAGATATCGAGTCTTTCGATTCCTCCGGCAGTAAAATGGTGCAAGGCACCGGGGCATCAATGCGATTCTTTCACGCCATGCTGAGCTGATGTGATGTGTCGGGATAAAAATAAACGTTTAAACAAAAGTGCCTGATTTCCATGAATGATCGGGCCGTATCGAGACCGGGTTCAATGTACCCGGGGCTGCGCCGCATCCGGCTTAAATTACACCGTTCCATTTATCCCGCTGAAGCTGTGTCAATGTCCCCGGCGGTTCAAAAGCCGGCACCGAGAACGCAGCACCGAATTCAGGCTTCACGATATCAGGCGGTGATTATCGATCCGGTCGCGCAAACCGCCGTAGACAAAGTTTACCACCATCTCGTTGGTGAAGAAATCGTGCGGGAATCCCAGCTCAATATGACTGACCGCATCAAGTCTTTGCAGATGTTCATCTTCCAGGGAAAAATCGACGCTCCCCAGATTGTCCTCCAGCTGCGACAACCGCCGGGCGCCGATGATCGGAATCATGACACCGGATTGCCGGCACAGCCAGTTCAAGGCGACCTGGGCCGGGCTTTTTTCGATCGCCGCGGCAACCTCCACCACCGCACGGCAGATGGAACGTTTGCGGTCGCTGATTTCCAGTCGGGGCGCCATCATGGGATGATCAAACCGGCTTTCTTCCTTCCGGCCGTCAACCCCCGATTCATATTTTCCGGTCAGCAAACCGCCGGCCAGGGGTGACCATGCGGTGACGGCGAGGTCCAGTTCGCGGGCCATGGGCAGCAGTTCCCGTTCGCAGGTTCGCTCGATCAGGCTGTATTCCACCTGCAGCCCGACAAACTGGGTCCAGCCGCGCAATTCGGCGATGGCGTCGGCCCGTGAAACGATCCAGGCCGGTGTGTCGGAGATGCCGATGTACAGGACCTTGCGCTGACGCACCAGGTCGTCGAAGGCCCGCAGCACCTCTTCGACCGGCGTCATGAAATCCCAAATATGCAGCCAGTACAGATCGATGTAATCGGTGTTCAGGCGCTTCAGGCTGGCCTCCACCGACTGCATCATATTTTTGCGGTGGTTGCCGGCGGCATTGGGATCGGTCCCGACGGCGCTGTTGGTGTATTTGGTGGCTAGGACGATCCGCTCCCGATCGGCAGCCATAAACTCCCCCAGAAAACACTCGCTGGTACCGTTCGTATACAGATCGGCGGTGTCGATGAAGTTGCCGCCGGCCGCCACAAAGGCGTCGTAGATTTCGCGGCTGGCATCTTTGCCGGAGCCCCAGCCCCAGTCATCTCCGAATGTCATGGCTCCCAAACATAGCTCGGAGACCCTCAATCCGCTTTTTCCCAAAAGTTTATATCTCACGATAACGCTCCTTTCCTCAGTGTACGAATATGGATATATCATTGAGACGCTATTTTTTTGTTGAGCTCCACCACACGCTGGGCCAATTTGCGTGATATGGTGATGATAAATTGCGGGTTGGTTCGGATCTGCTGCAAGAAGTCCTTTTTGCTGATCACGCGCACCAGGCACCTGTCGGTTGCCCTCACGCTGGCGGACCGGCCGCTTTCGGTCAAAAAACTGATTTCACCGAAAAATTCTTCCGGACCGATGTGCCCGATTTCATGACCGTTGGATGTAACAGCCGCCTCGCCTTCGATCATTTCATACATGTCAGTCGGTTTCTCTCCTTTCTCAATAATTAGATCTCCTTGCTTGTAGGATCTCAGCTGAGAATCAACGTTTCGATCTTCCGCCATGTATACGGAGGATAGGCACAGGTTTATCTTGTTTTCAGTTTCACAAATGGTGTGCCAAAGGCGCAGCCTATCGGTATGATCGGCCAGCAAAGCCAGCAGACGGTTGCGGTCAAAAATTGCAACGTCACAGGCAAAATCGCTCTTCAGAGTAAGGTTTGTTGGTCCGGCGACGCCGGCATTCACAAAATCATCGTCAGAGTAAAAACGCAGGTTTTTCTCATTGCAATAGAGTTTGAAAAATCCTTTTTTGAGGAATAACACAGATGCTTCACCAGCAGCGCTGTACAGCTCCGTATTGCCCGGGATGGTTTTTAGGTTTGCCTGGTGTTTGATCTTTTCATAGAGTTCCTTTGACCACGTTTTGCATTGTTGATAGGCGGCCTCCAGATACTTAGGAATATCGGCTTGGGCGAGCATTGGCTTTTTCCTCTCAAATATACTTAAACTGTTTTTTACATGGAAAAGGCTCTCACCAATTTTTCAGCTACAATTTCGGCTCCGCATTTAGGCATTTTCTTCCATGAGGTCCGATTGAGCAGAGCTTCTTCTATGCCAGATCGCCATTGGCCGTGGAAAAATTCTTTCAGAGACATTTCAGAGCAAGGCGCCAGGGCTTTAAACTGATCAATCAGAAGCGGTGTTTCACGAAAGTCAGGCCTTTCAATGGCCAACAGAGGTGTGCCATGAACCAGGCACTCCGATGCTATGCCGTAGCCAGGTTTGGCAACTACGAGGTCTGCAGCGTTGACTAGGTCCGGAAAGGTCAAACCATTCATCAATCTGTGCGGCAGATGGAGGTGTGGTGCTTCGACTTCGATCGGCAGATCCCCGACAAAGATGAATTGAAACGCTTTACAGTCTTTAAGTTCGATTTTTTTCCAGTTATCGGTATCCCAACCACCCGGACAAACGAGGATCAGTTTTCGGGATCCCAATTTGCTGATGCCAAGCATCTTTTGCACTTTTTTGGACCCCAGCTTCGCCGTGCGTGCTACGATAGGTGCCTTTTCGCAGACGGGAAACGGTGAGGCATCCGTCCCCAAGGGCAGCTGGATGTGTAAATTACCACTAGCATAGTCCTGAAACATTTGATCACAAATGCGGGTCAAAGGACTACCGGCGAATATGGGGCTCAGGATCCAGTCCCAGGTGAAATTTGAAACGCCTACTGCTTGAATTCCCAGATCCGCGGCCGCCCTGATCGGAATTGAAGGGATATCGCTAACCAACCCTCGGCATTTGGCATCCCGCAAAAAGAATATTTCTTCATGCAACATCTGTTTACGCGTTTTTGAGTACTTCAGGTAGACTTTGCGAGTGGCTTCCGAATCTACCTCGAAACAGTTTTTCTGAATGGTACCGGGTTCGAAAGACTGTTTCCGATATTGAAATGGTATCCGGAGAAATCTTTGAATCGTTCTTCGATCAATACCGGTGGACAATATGATTTTGACATTTGGATAGAGCTCGTAGAATTTTTCCACTATCAATAGTGATCGGATCATATGTCCAAGTCCATGCGCTGTGATGGAGAAAACGACAGATCCGCTCCCGGTTATCCCGTTTTTATTTTTCATGATGATTTGGGTATACCCTTTTTATCGCCCCGTCAACAAGATTCGTCATTTCGGCAGCAGCTGATCGGAGAGTCGGAAATCAGAAAAGGTTTTGAATCTTGGGGGAAGTTGTTGACTAAAATAACTTACTTACTATTAAGTTATTCGTAAGACCACCACTTAAAAGATAAAGGGGTCTTTATTTTTTGATATTGAATGAAGGGTATCAGAAAACAAAGGGGTTGAGTTCTGACTATCCACCAAAGATCTACTGATTCCTATACCCGCGATCTTCTTGACACATCAAAGCTGCCAGATTATCCATAGCTCAACAAACTTCTCAAACTCCTAAACCCCCCTAACTGTTACGACTGCTGAGTGACAGCGTTTAACCCGAACTCAGAATCAGAAGCCACTGTGACGGCTCCAAGGGTAGGTTCTCGAAGGTGATGTTGCGGTTCACCGACGAGATTTGCCCGGCACAGTTAGCTGGTGCTATGATCGGCTCGCGAGAGTTGTCCGCCCACTGGACGGTGGCGAGTTCTGTGCCCGAATTAACGCTTGCGCCGGGGTTGATGCCGGACTCCCAAACAATTGACAATACGTCCAGATCCCGGGCCTTAAATGCGTCCGGCACAGTACTTAACTGGCGAGTGCTCTGATCGTAAGTTACAAGTTCCAGACCGTTAGACATTCTTGTTCTCCCTAGTATCTGCCGGATGAGCCGCGAAGCGCCATTCGCTAATCCCCCCGCGGTGTTGAATACAGGATATACGGATCGTTGGCGGTTGGCGCTCGCCGATCGATCTTGTTGTATTTGCTCGCCCACACCGCCTGGCAGATACGGTAGTCGCGATGCAGGATAAGATCGGCAGCTTGCCGGCCGTTATCAAACTTGCCGAGTTCGACCAACGCCTCGATTTGCTGCTCCCGTTTCGCAGTAGCGATAATCTGGTCGATTCCCTTCAGTATATCTTCGTCATTCGAGCAGCACGTGAACCCGGTGTACTGGCTCAGATCCGGCCAAATCCGGTTGTCTTCAGCGCTTGGCACGGTTTCGATGAGACGAACATTGGTGCGTAACAGCGTTGTCATCAACATAAGCTGCGTCGCTGCCGGGTCCGGCGAATCACCGTCCAGGTAGGTCAGATAGAAATCGGGATCGTCCGGACTCGCCTCCCAGCTCGGGTCACATCGCGGTGCAATGTCGCCGGCGAGAGAGCCCCACGAGTCAGGTATGCGAAACAACGGCGTCCGGATCAGAAACTCGTCCTGACCTTTTTTTCCCTCATGTATCGAAAAGGTACGAAACTCGATCGGGTAATCGACGATCGAACCGACGTTGAGCTCCAGCCAACCCTCGCTGCCGCCCCTGATGTAGTACTGGCCATTGTGAGTGTGTGCAGACACATAGATCGGCACGTCATGCTGCTTGCGCAATCGATCGACTGCGGAGCGCGAGCCTTTCCTCAGTGTGCCGAAAGGATGGTGGCTCATCATTACCGAGATTGTCCCTGCGTCAGCGCGTGCCATCCAACGGGTGATCACCTCAAGCTGGTCGCTCTGCAAGTCGCCGTTGACACCGGCGTTGGGACCGGGTACGGGCAAGAGTATCGGCGCGGTTGCAAACTGACTCGAGTCGAGCAGGATTGCTGCAACCGGCGGCGGTGGCGCAGACCCGTCAGACGGTGGCGGTAAGCCAAGGTCGATTTCCTGGACAACAAACGAGCGTTGAGGGTTGGCTTCGTCGACCACCCAGGCCACTGCGCGCAGGAAGGTTGATCCCGTAGCCGCGTCTGAACGCCACTCGCCGCTTGTCGGCAAGCTGTCCGGGTCCTGGTAAGCGGCCCTGAATCCAGCTTCCTGACGGTGCAGGTGTTGCAGATACTTGCCAACCAGCAAGTCCTTGGTAAGCGGTCCGCCGGCACGCCGGCATGCCGCCTCCCAGTCACTGGATGGTGTTTGCGAGTTGCCCATCAGGAAAGCATCGTGATTGCCGGGCGCCATGACCCACGGCCGGTCAGGGGTTACAGCCATAATCTCGGTGAAGGCTTCGAATTCCCCCACGCAGCCCATATTGGCGGCATCGCCGAGGTGCACCACCGGATACCTATCATATGTGTCGAGTACCCATCGGAGGATGCCTTGGCCAAAGAGATCCTGTTGGACCGGGCGGATGCTCACCCGGACTATCTGGGTAACGAACTGGCTCCGCATCCAAATCGGCTCACCGTAAAGATGGTTCAGCTGATTGTCGGCAACCAGAATGACGTTTTTGGTCAGCGAGAAACCATCAGGCTTTTCGACGCTGATCTGATAGCGAGCCGACATCGAATCCTTGAGAGCACAACCGCTCGCAAGAAGCAGGCAAAAGGACAAGACGGCGACCCCGATTCCTAGTGACGATCCTTTCTGAAGAATCCTTTTGCTGATCGATCTCATATCAGACCTCCTCTCTCTGGTTGAGATGATTTAACCGTTTGCGCACTGCACTGAGTTTGTTGCACCAATCGAACAACAGGTTTGGGGTTCCCTCAACATGGGGGGGCAACAGCGACACTTGTGCATGTATCGAAAGCGACCATGGGAAAGAGCGTGCGGTTTTCAAAAATCAGGCAGTTCCTGCTCCGGGCGGGGTTTCACTTTGTCTAGGTTACTTCAAAGTAACCGCTAAGATTCAATTATCCTAGTCGAAAATGCTTGTCAAATAAAATCTTGATCCGCATTTACAAGTGGACGAGCAGAGGTCGGACCGCGGTGAATGTCCGCCAATTGCCGATCTATTCTAAAAATAAGCCCGCTTTTTGGGCTTTAAGTGATGTTCAAAACATAATTCCTTTTTTGATTTTGACATCAAAAAGGGCGGTTGAAGAAAAAGCCAACCACTCGATTTGCACTATGCCGACTTTGCCCTTCAATGCGCCTTTTCGGAGGCTTTTTGTTTGGGGCAAGACCGTGCGATGCATTGCTATGGTTCAATAAGAATGAAATGCATGCGTTCATGACCGTTATCATGTTCCACTGGATTTTGTTTTATTTAAGAATAAATGAGGAAGACCGATATACATAAATGACCATTAAACCAGTAGCTATATAAAGGGCGGCCGGCTGGTGACGATCCTTATGACGCGCTTCCAATGCCCGGCCAACTTCTTCTAAAATAAGTGAGGTTAAACATTGGAAAAGAATATGGTTGCAGGCTATTTATCGGAGCAAAACAAACGAAAATTTACCATTACTGCGGGGATCATCAGCGCTGTTTTCTTTTTGGCACAGTTTAGAAAATCAGGGACGTTGTTGACTAAAAGAACTATCAAGAATTGTGTATGGCAACTATCTGCTAATTTTATGTATGCAACACGGCCAATTGTTTCACGGATAACTTGACGGATCGTTGCTGTTGTTTCCGCCTCCTTATTTTTGCTCAGGTATTCCCTAAAAGCTTCATCTATAGTCGTTTGATATCCGGAGTATCACAGTTCTGCCGGCGTGCAACACAAGTGATCGAAGAAGATTAGAAGTTGAAAAAAAGTTTAATCGGTCAGAACTGTAAAGGGGAAGGTTGTGAATGTACGGATGATCCTCAAGTCAGACGACGACTGAAACGGATGAGTAAAAATGGTCAGATCAAGATGCGACACCCGATTTCACATAGATCTATTGTTCTATCATTTGCACCTTCGGTGTTATGTTGTGATTGATTTGAAGGTTGAGGAATTCAAGCCGGATTTTGCCTGTAAAATGAATTTTTAGCCTGAATTGCCGACGCTTGATGAACTGCGACAACAGCTGAAAAAGGCTGGAAAGTTAACATCGGAAAATGTTGAAGATTGAGCACAAAACGGTTGGGGCTAGTCCAATTAGTCAGCGACGCTTCCAATCTGGAACGATAAAAATAGTCCGGAATGACATCGGGAAAAGATGATCAGTATGGGAACTTAGGAAAATCTGGCTACGGTAATTTAGTGCTTTATATACCCTGAACATCTATGATGGCAATAGTTTGTCAAATTAGTTAATGTCTTCTAGTTCACTTCGGAAAAAGAAATTTGGTATGTGGACTTGGGAGGTTTTGGCTACGACACTTCAACGTTGTATTTTTTGAGATTTACTGGTTTATAGAAAGCAGTTAGTTTTTTTAGTCAACAACGTCCCCAAAATACGTCTCTTGGGAGGTTTTGGCTGCGACACTTCAACGTTGTATTTTTTGAGATTTACTGGTTTATAGAAAGCAGTTAGTTTTATTAGTCAACAACGTCCCCAGAATATCCACAACATCCCCAGAATATCCCAAATATGAAATTTTCTATACCTCCCAATAAATAGCACGTCTTATCAGCTAATCTTTTGCTTGACAATTTGACATCAATCTGTTTTAAGGAGAAGACATTCGAGATATTACCTACCACATCAGAACTTGAATAGTCTAGTTTTTTTAATCTACTCTGTATCTCTTTGATAAGCATACTCCGGAACCGGAATGAATCGAACTATTTATCTATTTTTCGGGAGTCACCATCATGGAGAAACACTTCAAGATGTGCAGGCCTAACTCCTAATAAGACGACTTTCAGTCTTGTTGGGAGGTAAAGATTTCGTTCCGTTAAAGCCAAACCCATCCGGGCGTGGGGACGTAGGTCCTGTTATCCCTTATTTAACGCATAATCCTGTTTGAAACGACAGCCGAGCCGCCGAGTGTGGCATCGTCACGGTCATGGCATGGTAGCACGGCCTGTTCAGTCTTTTTTGTCGATCGATGAATGAAAACAAGCAGTTATATAGGATTCAAGCATCCCTAATGATATGTGTTTCATAGCATCTGAAGAACACGTGAAAAGCGTGTAAGTAGTCGTAATTTATTTATATTACGCAAAAAATGAGGAGGCTTTATCATGTTGCTACGAAGAAGATTCAAAATTTTATATGGCCTTTTGTTGATTGCGTTGCCCCTTTTAACATCTGGAGTGGAAAGTAACGGCTCAGAGCAATTTGTCGATCACCCTATTGCACAAAGCTATCGCAGCAATCCGGGTAGCATACAAGCGATTGATATGGATAACGACCATGATCTGGATGTCGTCGTAAGTGCGACGTCTTGGGGAAGTGGTGACCTGGCATGGTGGGAAAATGATGGTAACCAAAACTTTACTGAACACACTGTTTCTCAAGATGCTAACTGGTGGGGCCACTTTGCTAGGGATATGGATCGTGATGGAGATATCGATATCCTGACTCAGGCTGGGTATGAGGAAGGTTCAGACTACAGAATTACGCTTTGGGAAAATGACGGTAACCAAATGTTCTCACCGCTGGATGTAGCCAGCGATTTGAGTTACAGCTTTTCAATTTATCCTGTAGATTTAGACAATGATGGTGATCAGGATATCGTCGTAAACCACCGGCCGGATACATTATCATGGTTTGAAAATATCGGCAGTTTAACGTTCACGGAACACATTATTAAGGAAACATTTGGGGCGTCCAGTGTAATTTTCGCATCAGATCTAGATGGTGATGATGACATCGATATCCTAACCCATGTTTCCTCTTCGCAAGATCTGGCATGGTGGGAAAATGACGGTGACCAGAGTTTTTCGAAGCAGGTCATCACCTCAGGCGCCGGTCGTTTCAGCGCTATTTTCGTCGCAGATCTTGATGGCGATGACGATCGTGATGTGGTGGCGGCAATTATTGGTGGTGTCGGCGGCAATCGAACATCCTGGTTCGAAAATGATGGTGCACAGAGTTTCACAGAGCATATTATGTCAAATTCATCCCATCCGGTTTCCGTATATGTACATGATATGGATGGAGATTGTGATCAGGATGTCGTGGGTACCGATCAGCATTCAGATGAAATCAGCTGGTGGGAAAATGATGGGAATCAAATATTCATCAAGCAAATAATTAAGTCAAACTATAATGGCGCACATAGCGGCATTGTCGCTGATGTGAATGGTGATTTCAGACCAGATATATTGGCGACTGCGTACTGGGGCAAGGCGTTTGGGTGGTGGGAAAGTCTCTTGCCTCAGATGGACACAGACTGCGATGGGAAATCAGACGCAATCGACAATTGTCCTGGCACCTATAATCCAGAACAGTCTGATGTGGACCAAGACAACGTTGGTGATGTCTGTGATATCTGCCCGGAGGACCCAACCAATACCTGTGATCCAGGTGAATTGCCCGTAAATTCCCCACCGAGCGTTTCATCAGTGGAGATATTGCCCGAGAGTCCGTTTTGGTATGACGACCTAACCGCAATCAAGCAGGGGGAAAGCGATCCGGACTCCCATGATATTCAGATGCTCTACAACTGGTATATTGACGGTGAATCCCTTGCCCAATTAAACCTGCCAATGACAGTTCCGGATGGAGATATACTGCGCGATTTCAGCGGGAACGGCAACAACGGCATCATCCATGGAGCAGAGTTCATTTCCGATGGTGATCCAAACAGTTATGGATCGTTTGAATTCGATGGGGATGACCACATCGAGATATTGGATCCGATCAGCATATTGAATGAAATCAGTGTCGAGGCACGGTTCAAACCAGGGTCCACGTTTGATAGGACTTCTTTCCAAAACATGGTTATCTGCGACAACACAGGCATGAAGCTATTTCTGGACCAAACAGATGGAAAGGTGAAATTACGTGTTAAAAATCAAATACAGACTCCCACTGCATACGGCTCTCCAATTATCCCTGTTCAGGATTTCGATAGCATCGTTGGTCAAAAAATAATTTTTGATGAAGACGACAATAAATATAAGCTGTGGGTGTGCCATTATAAAGGTTGGAATCCGGACGCCAACGGCTGGGCTCAAAATCGTGACAGTGTGTACTACTATTATGAGAGTGAAGATGGTATTGCCTTTGATGGGACGTCGACCAATGTAGTCTATCAGGGTACCAACTATCACAGTATGGAAGGTCCACATACCGTTATCAAGGACGGTTCGACCTTTAAGATGTGGTACAATCGCTACTGGTATTGGGGACCTAACGGCTGGAATTCGTATACCGCCTACAGAGCATCCCCGGATGGGGTAACCTGGTCAGCCGAGTCCGTGGTCAATCATGTTCGGCAAGATGCAAAAGTGATCAAAATCGGCGACAATTCGTATTGGTGTTATTGGAGAAATGCCGGACATGCCGGCAGTCTGCCAACCTCCGTTATGAGATTGGTCGCAAGCACAGATGGATTGTCCTGGTCCAATGAAAAGACTGCCTACCTTGATGGAGAGATGATCGGACGCGTTAACGGCGCATCGAAGTCAAGTATGATCGGGCTTGAAATAAGTACGGATGGCAACCGTGTTTACGCATACCTGTACAAGATCATCAACTCCGAATGGCATTTGATAAAAGCCGAAACCGACGTCGAAGATGGCGTCAACTTCAAAACCATTGAAATAATCGGCAAAGGATGGGCGGATGATACGGTTGAAGTCGACGGCGTCAGGCGGTTCTTCCATAGAGTCAACAACCAGCTGGAAGCGAACATGTATACAACGGTAGAATCACAGGGTGACACCTGGGATCACCACTCGTATCACCATGTCATCGGCACTTTCGACGATAATGTCATGAGCTTGTATATTGACGGAAACCTCGAGGATTCGGTCTCGATAATCTCCTCATTGGATATTGGTGATAACCCCTTTAAGATCGGTAAAACCTCTTTATCGATATATCCCGAAGACTATCTTACAGGCTCGATCAGCAGTCTTAAGGTCTACGGACGATCGTTAAGCGATACTCAGGTGACTTCAATATTTAGCACCGGTGACAGTGTGATCGTTTCAAATGAAACAAAGGGGGATGAAGAATGGAGCGTCGCTGCAACTCCCATCGATGAACTCGGTTCGGCTGGGAATACCGTTGGTTCCGATTCTGTCATGATCGCAGCCAATTCCCCACCGAGCGTTTCATCAGTGGAGATATTGCCCGAGAGTCCGTTTTGGTATGACGACCTAACCGCGATCAGGCAGGGGGAAAGCGATCCGGATTCCCATGCCATTCAGATGCTCTACAACTGGTATATTGACGGTGAACCCCTTGCCCAATTAAACCTGCCAATGACAGTTCCGGATGGAGATATACTGCGCGATTTCAGCGGGAACGGCAACAACGGCATCATCCATGGAGCAGAGTTCATTTCCGATGGTGATCCAAACAGTTATGGATCGTTTGAATTCGATGGGGATGACCACATCGAGATATTGGATCCGATCAGCATATTGAATGAAATCAGTGTCGAGGCACGGTTCAAACCAGGGTCCACGTTTGATAGGACTTCTTTCCAAAACATGGTTATCTGCGACAACACAGGCATGAAGCTATTTCTGGACCAAACAGATGGAAAGGTGAAATTACGTGTTAAAAATCAAATACAGACTCCCACTGCATACGGCTCTCCAATTATCCCTGTTCAGGATTTCGATAGCATCGTTGGTCAAAAAATAATTTTTGATGAAGACGACAATAAATATAAGCTGTGGGTGTGCCATTATAAAGGTTGGAATCCGGACGCCAACGGCTGGGCTCAAAATCGTGACAGTGTGTACTACTATTATGAGAGTGAAGATGGTATTGCCTTTGATGGGACGTCGACCAATGTAGTCTATCAGGGTACCAACTATCACAGTATGGAAGGTCCACATACCGTTATCAAGGACGGTTCGACCTTTAAGATGTGGTACAATCGCTACTGGTATTGGGGACCTAACGGCTGGAATTCGTATACCGCCTACAGAGCATCCCCGGATGGGGTAACCTGGTCAGCCGAGTCCGTGGTCAATCATGTTCGGCAAGATGCAAAAGTGATCAAAATCGGCGACAATTCGTATTGGTGTTATTGGAGAAATGCCGGACATGCCGGCAGTCTGCCAACCTCCGTTATGAGATTGGTCGCAAGCACAGATGGATTGTCCTGGTCCAATGAAAAGACTGCCTACCTTGATGGAGAGATGATCGGACGCGTTAACGGCGCATCGAAGTCAAGTATGATCAGGCTTGAAATAAGTACGGATGGCAACCGTGTTTACGCATACCTGTACAAGATCATCAACTCCGAATGGCATTTGATAAAAGCCGAAACCGACATCGAAGATGGCGTCAACTTCAAAACAATCGAAATAATCGGCAAAGGATGGGCGGATGATACGGTTGAAGTCGACGGCGTCAGGCGGTTCTTCCATAGAGCCAACAACCAAGTGGAAGCAACCATGTATACAACGGTAGAATCCCAGGGTGACACCTGGGATCATTACTCGTATTACCATGTCATCGGCACTTTCAACGATAATGTCATGAGATTGCATATTGACGGAAACCTCGAGGATTCGGTCTCAGCAGTCTCTTCATTGGACATCGGTGATAACCCCTTTATGATCGGCAAAACCTCTTTGTCGATATATCCCGAGGATTATCTTACAGGCACGATCAGCAGTCTTAAGGTCTACGGACGATCGTTAAGCGATACTCAGGTGAATTCAATATTTAGCACCGGTGACAGTGTGATCGTTTCAAACGAAACAAAGGCTGATGAAGAATGGAGCGTTGCTGCAACTCCCATCGATGAACTCGGTTTGGCCGGGAATGCCGTCGGTTCCGATCACACTGGCATTATTGCGAATGCGCCACCAACGGTCGATGCCGGCGGTCCATATTACTCATACCTCGGCTTTGGAGTCACCTTCGATGCATCCGGCTCGTCCGATCCTGAAAATGATATCTTACAATACAGATGGGATTTCGAAACAGATGGGATTTGGGATACGACCTGGTCCACGGAGCCAACTGCAATACATACATTCTACACCGAGTTTTCCGGATTGGCTACCCTCGAGGTGTACGACGGAAATAATTATGCCGCCACTCAGGTGGAGGTTAATGCCAGGAATCTGGCTATTGTGGAACTCATTTCAAGCGAAGGAAATCCGATCGCGGGTGCCGGCGTCAAGTATTACTCATCCGGCTGGAAGACCTTTGGTACCACAGGTGCTGACGGTCGGGCTTCGATGGTGCTTTCTCCAGGCACATACAAGTTCAGGATAATATATGGAGGCGGTCATCAAGACATCGTCCGGAATATAGGGTATGACTCGCTGGTCACTTTCCAGACGACCAAGGTCCAGGTAGAGCTACTTGACAGTGAAGGAAACGCCATGGTCGACGGAGCTGTGAGCTACTACGCATCGGGCTGGAAGACCTTCGGGATAGGTCTGACCGGGCATACAGGCATTGTAGAGGATGAGTTATTGCCATCCACCTATCGTGTAAGGATGGCCTATGGAGGTGGATCCAGGGACCTTACCCAGGATATCAGAAAAAATCCGGTTTATAAATTTGAAACGGTAAAAGCCACTGTTTTATTTACAGATAGTGAAGGGATCACGACAATTGAAGGGGCAACGGTCAAATACTACGCATCAGGATGGAAGATCTTCGGCAGTGGGACCACGGGACCTGATGGAAAGGTCACAATGGAGCTCCTTCCTCAAACTTACAAGGTGAGGCTTTTCAACGGTGGCGCCAGCTTGGACCTTGCCCAGGATATCTCCATCCACTCACAATACCATTTTAAAACAACGGGAGTGACGGTTGTGATCACTGAAAGTGATGGAATAACGCCAATCTCCGGAGCTTTGGTCAAGTATTATGCCTCAGGCTGGAAGACCTTCGGAAACGGAACCACAGGATCCGATGGAAAGGCGGAGGCAGGCTTAATGCCGGGGACTTATAAGATCAGATTATACTATAGAGGAGCCTCACAAGATCTTACACAGGATATCACGACTAATCCCATTTACAATTTCCAAACCATCAAATCAGAAGTCCAATTCACAGAGAGCGATGGTGCAACAGGCATCGAAGGGGCTTCTCTCAAGTATTACGCATCCGGTTGGAAGAGCTACAGTTCCGGAAGCACAGATTCCACTGGAAAGGCATCCATGGAGCTACTTGCCGGCTCATATAAAGTTAGATTGACATACGGGGGAGCCTCCGAGGACCTTAACCAGGATATAACGACAGATCCGATATACAACTTCTCGACGATCCAGGCGAAGGTAAAGTTCACCATGAACGACGGGACCACACCAATTATGGGCGCCACGGTTAGGTACTATGCATCCGGTTGGAAGACCTTTGGAACCGGAACCACGGATGCCAATGGAGAAATCACCATGGAGACCATGCCGCTGACTTTCAAAATAAGACTCACATACCGGGGAGCCTCTGAGGACATCACCCGGGACTTAAGCGATGAACCTTTGGTCCATTTCCAGACGACTCCCCTAGAGGTCTTTTTCACGCAAAGCGATGGATTGACACCCATTCCGGGAGCTACAGTAAAGTTTTACGCATCTGGATGGAAGACACTTGGTAGCGGTGTAACAGACTCATTCGGAAAAGTATCCGAGGAGCTACTTGCAGCCACCTACCGAGTGAGACTCACATACATGGGCGCTTCAGAGACAAAGAAAGAATCCATTTCAGGTCCGGGGATCGATTTCCATTTCAAAACAATGAGTGTCCAGATAGTGGTCCTTGATGCTGACGGCAATCCGAAGGAGAATACTCAAATATCCTATTATGCCTCCGGTTGGAAGACGCTTGGCGTGACGAGATCCGATGGGGCCTTAACCGTTGAGCTAATAGGCAAAACCTATACATTCAAGGCAGTCGATGGTAGACTATCGTTGAGACTAAAACAGAACCTGCTCGTCAACAGTATGATCACATTTCGGTTTGCTTGACACTCATTGTGAGGAGATAGGAACTTGCTTGATTGCCGGAAATTTAGATAGTTACAAATATTTTGCGCTTTTTGCGTAATATATTATTTGTAACTATCTCTTTTATTGCAATCCGGCTGCAAATTTTCATCATAAATCTTCGATACACGATCATCCGATATCCGGACGGCACCCACATGATAATCTGGCGCTGCAGCGTCTCGAAGGGAACCGTATAAAGCTTCGATTCCAGCTGGAAATTTGAAAGCTGCGCTACTAAATCGCCGATTTTTGTATCCGCAGCGTCGATTATTTGCAGCTGATTGCGAACGTGCACAAAATCCACCCTGCTGCGATCCATCGGCATCACGTCGCTATCAGTTAGCACGAGATCTGCTCTCTGACATCAAAGCGCCTTTTTATCTGATCCCCGGCAACCATGATCAAAAAGACCATCTGGTGCAAGCATTCAGCACTCACCGCTATCTGTTGAAAGGGGGGTGCGGCAAGGAAGGCAAATATTTATACTATGTGATCAATGGCTACCCGGTGCGTCTGATGGGAATCGACACGGTGACACCCGGCCTGCACGGTGGCGGCATCGGACCTGATCGGGTCTTCTTGATCATTGCCGCTGACTATCACATTCGGTGCATAGGTGACCGCGCTACACAACCTGCGCGCGCAGGTGGTGGCAGATTTCATCGAATTGCCCCGGATAGGTATCCAGAATTTCGCTCACTTTGCGCTGCACGATCATCTTGCGGTTTTCATCCTGCATATCATCCATTTTCCGGTAGTATCCGAGGCGTTTTCCCAACGTGAAATTCTTTCGATCATCTTCGGGCATGGAGAGATAGCGATCCATGATGGCCAGCAGCCTGGGCTTGTCGTCGGGAAGTCGGCCGCGGGCCTCCATGAGCAGATCGACACCGTGATGATTGACATAGTAGCTGGTGACGCCGTCCAGACTGTCAATCAAAAGACGCTGTTCCTCAATCAGGTTTTTTTCGGTCTGCAGCTCGAATTTCCCCTCCCGCAGCTGTTTTTCCAGACCTGAGCCTTTTTTTACGCCGATAGTCAGAACACGGATGAAATCAGGATTAATCCGATTTAATACCCCGGCCGTCTCCACCGCATGCTCCTGCCACATGGCTGTTCCCCCCAACCCTAAAATGATGAATTGCGAAAGTTCCATCCCGGCCTCTTTGGCCATTCCGGCAGCTTTGATGTGGTCGGCGGAGGTGATACCTTTTTTGATATTTTTTAGCACTGAATCAGATCCCGATTCCATGCCGCAATACAGCAAATTCAGACCCGCTTCACAGATTGCTTTTATTTCACGGGGGCTTTTTCTGATCATCGTCTGGGAACGGCCGTAGCTGCTCACCTTTTTCAGCGTAGGAAAATACTGCTTGAGAAACGCCAGGATTTCGAGCAACTCCTCGGTTTTCATTATGAAGCTGTCGCCATCCTGAAGAAAGCAAGATTGAAACGGATGTCCGCCAAAGTACTCTGCTGCCGCAGCGATGTCCTTTTTAATATCATCAACCGGGCGCTTGGAAAAGCGCATACTCCTGTAATTGACGCAAAATTCGCATTTGTTCCAAGGGCAGCCGCGGGTGGTGCGGATTAAAAGACTGTCTGCTTCGTCAACGGGACGAATAGGGCCCAGTTCATAGGGCAAAGATTCCATGGTTGTACCTTTCATTTCGGATAAACAAGCAGGACAAGCCGGAGCTGAAAATTGAAATCTTGAGTTCCGGCCCGGCGGGATTCATTCAGCCAATTAAGTCTTTTGGGCCCAGGACTTGTTCAGTGATGATATGAATGCCGGCCAGGTCCTGACCTTATTTTGTCTCTGTTGAAACCGGAATAGTCTCGAAAAAAGTAGACAAGGTCAAGTGCAAAATTTCGAGAGACAGTGTTAAACGCTCATCAGTGATTGACCACATGCATTTAATCAACAAACAAGACGCGACACCCAATTTCATATATCTGGAACTTAAATTAAGAACAATCAGCATCTTGCGATGGGCGTTCCCAAACGCTTTGCGGCGATTCGTTGATCTACAGGTCCCAAACCCGAATTAGGGCTACAAGGATTAAAAAGCAGAATGATCAAAGCCTGGGCAAGTCATTTTTCAAAAGAACGAGGCCCATTGTGCTTTTACGTTAAAGCTATTGACAAACTTCCCTGGGTCCTTGTAAAAAAACGCATATCCATTCTGCTGATTAACTTCAGATCACGATCAGATGCCAGCCAGCAGGAGAAAGATGAATTACACAGATCGTCGACAATATGAACAATTATTCATAGCAATGATCGGTATTATGTTGGTCCTATCTTTGGCTGTTTATCTCTATTATGAAAATAGACTACCTAAAATATATTTGGATGAAAACGTCAGCAAAAAAATTTTATTTCAAATTTTGTCCGATGAATCAGAAACAAGCCCGCCAGCTCAGCCCTTCTTCGATCAAAAAAAATGTCAAATTGCTGTGATCCGTTACATGGCAAAGCCTGATTTTAGAAGCTCTGATTTTATTGCACAGGTGACGGACACCGATTCAAGGCTTGAGATTTTCCAGGTCGATGAAAATAAGCTTTATTTTTCCCATCCGATCAGTGGTTTTTCTCAGGATATAACCTTTTCCGCCATTTCTAATAATCCAGCTAAGGTGGAGCTTGGAATATTGAATGACGATGAGAGTATTCAAATTGACCGCTACATATTTAATAGGCCCCAAAGTGTTATTTTTAGTTTGTCCGCCTCGGATCTTAAATTCGATAAAAAAGAATACTATCTTGCCGAAACGACCTATCCAAATTTCAAGATAGGTCTAACAGCTATCGATAAGGATTACAAAATTCAATATCTTCAAAAGCCGGGTGATTATCAAAAATTTTTAATGTATCAGATGGGACTGCCCTCAGGTTCGATTAGTCATAGTTTTTTTTCTCAATTTCCTCTGGGAGATTTGTTTTTGTCATTGGTATTTATTAATTTGAATTTGTTTCGAGTTTCGTGCTTCGAATTTCGGATTTAAATAGTTGGGCTAGTAGTCTTCGCTCCTTCCAGGGCGCTTCCTGAGGCCTCCCGCTCAGCGAGAGGAGCGTTCACTTATCTTTGCATTCTATGCAACTCTACCGGTGAATCAATTTATTTTCAGAACATCTTTGATTAATACGTCACTGTTTTTAAGGAACTATGTACTCAGGGTAGATGTTTTATCCCGGTCTCAAGGGCCCAGGTCCATGAAAAAGCTTGGTCTCGCTTGCAGGGAATAATTGTCAATGGAAAGGAGGTTTGTAATGAAGACTTGTAGGTATCTAATTGGACTACTGGTTTTTCCGATTGTTTTGCTTATGGCATCATGCCAGACGACACCCTTACCACCTGGTATGGGTGACGCCCAGTGCGGAGATGTTGCGGAAAAGGGCTATATTAATATACTGACTATCAACCTGCTTTTCTCTGAAGTTGATGATCGGAATAAACGATTGAAGGCCGTGGCCGACTTTGCTGCAGAGAATGATGTGGATGTTTTATTGCTTCAGGAAGTGGTTAATGGTGTTCTGGTAAAAACGGATAACAGCGCCCAGGATCTTAGAGATTTTCTAAGCAGCAGACATAGCCTGGGCTACAACATACAGACGGCTTTTGAAATCGGTCTGCCGGGTTTGTTAAGCGTGGCAAATGCCATCTTGAGCCGTTGCGAATTTCGGTATAGCCTTGTTCAACGTTTACCCAAAACCCCTGAAATCGAATTTAAAGGTCATATTATCGAAGTATCGCGCAACGTTCTGCTGTCGCGGCTGGAAATTCCGGGCTTTGGTAAAATTAATGTCTACAATACCCATTTGTGCGCCGGCTGCGAAGAATTCGAACGCGCAGAACAGATTGATGTATTGTTGAAGTTTACAAATGACATGGAAGAAAATACGGGAGGCCAATACCCAACGATATTGGGAGGCGATTTTAACTTCGACAGGTTCAGAAATGGTGGTGAACAAAGATTTCAATATGAAGAGATTGTTGACTCAGGCTTTGGCGACGCCTACGCTGAGTATATAATAGCCGTGTCCGGCGGCCAGGAAACACTAGACACGCTTTGTGAAGATGAAGATAATGCAGACACGCACTGTACGACCGGAGTATCCGAACTCAATGGCCCTAAATCCAGGCGAAAGGACTATGTCTTTACGAAGGGCTTCGCTGATGTTCGTCTGAGCAAGGTCGTCTTCAACACTTTGGTGAATCCGGACGAGCCCACTGTATCCGATCACGCCGGTGTTTTCGTCAGGTTGGGACTACCAATGAGCCGTTGATCGATAGAATTGCAATCCGGATTCGAATGACGAGCGCAAGAGGCTTCAAGTTAATTAAAAACAACTTGATTTTTTCCCTTCGATTTGGCGATGTACAGATTCTCATCTGCTCTGTTGAGAAATTCCGATACTTTCTCTTTTGGCTGTAACTGGCTGACCCCGATACTGACGGTAACTAAACAGCTCGTATCCGGCTTTATAGGAAATGGTGTCGCTTCCATTTCTGTGCGAATTCTCTCTGCGACATGAACGGCACCCGGGCCGTCCGTTTCCGGCAAGATAATCGCAAATTCCTCACCGCCATAGCGGTAGCCGGTATCCGCCTCTCGTAACGCGTTGCGGATCACTGCGCCGGTTTTGGCGAGTACCTTGTCCCCGGTCAAATGCCCAAAATCATCATTGAATTTTTTGAAATCATCGATATCAACCATAAATAAAGCTAAAGGGCGTTGATACCGATAGGCCCGCTCAATTTCCTGCTGCATGCGGGCATGGAAATGTCTGGAGTTGTATAGCTTCGTAAGCCCGTCAGTTATGCTTAACGCCCTGTATCTTTTTTCGCTTTCACGAAGCTTCTCCTCAGCCCGCTTGCGATTTGATATATCACGCACGATACCGAAAGAATGCCATTCTCCCTGCAGTTTGAGAGCCGATAACGAAAGTTCGATGGGGAATTCGGTTTTATCCCTTCTCAATGCAACAAATTCAAGAGTCTTGCCGACTCCGCCACCTGTTCCTGTTTCTTTAAAGATTTTAAATTTTTTTTTGAAATCTTCATGATATCTTTCGGGTGCCAGAAGATTATGGAGATCCTGACCAATAGCCTTGTCGGCACTGTAGCCAAAAACTCTTTCGGCTGCCGGATTCCAATACGCTATCTGGCCTTTTCCATTCATCATGATAAACGCGTCCTGGGCTGAAGCGCTAATGCTGCGAAATTTTAATTCACTTTCCATCAGGGCCTGCTCAATGCGACGCTGCACCGTGATATCACGGCTGAAAAAAGCGAGACTTTGTATTTTCCCACGTCTGCAAAACACCGGGTATAGGGTATTTGAAAAAATGGTTTCGTCATCGTCATCTTCAAAATGAAGGGGATCTCCGGTTTCAAGAACCTGCTCCACCTTCGCTTTTCTGGACCCGGCTAAACCATGTGACAGGATATCAAATAGATTTTTACGCACCAGATTGACATCGTGCGTCGCAAATTGCTTTACAGCATTCTCATTGATGGCCAGGATTCCGCCTTGCGTATCGATGAGTATCGCCGAGTCGGTCGTGGCATTCAGAAGCGCGCGGGCGGTTTCCTCCGCTTGATGTAAAAAGTCCTGAATATTACCGCATGCGGCAACCTCGTGCTTTAAAGCATTGACTAATTTTTCCAATTCTTCGTAGGTGGGTTTAGTGGTCATGAACCTATCCCATTAGACAATCGATTGAAGTTTGTCCACAAATGTGCTTAAACCAGGGTCTTGGCAGCTCGCACCAGCGTTTCATTGTCGACCTCCAATCCCGGGCAGGCGTTCCGAATAGCCGTCAGCGTCGTTGCAATTGCGGCCGGCGCCAGCGATTCTGCCCCGGCATCGTTTCTCGGGTGAACGTGCAGAGAGACCGCTCCCGCTGCCCGGACCCGACGCGCATCATGGGCGAGGTCATCGGGGGATATGGGTACGGCTGAATTATCAGTCACGGTTCGACTGACGTTGAGACATGCTTGAAGCCACATGGATTCCTCTCATTAAATTTTTGATTTGCAAGCATTCCATTTTTTGAAATTTGGGGGCTACAGAACTCAAGAAATTCGGTCGTTCGCAAACGCTTTGACGATTTCACAAAGCAGGTGCAGGTTGGGGACAATACTGTCCAATTCAATGTATTCGTCTTCACTGTGGACAGAGCCGCCGCGAACTCCCATGGCATCAATGGTGGGAATGCCCAATGCTGCGGTGTAGTTGCCGTCGGAACAGCCGCCGGTGGAAGTCAATGTCATCTCAATTCCGATCGACTCGCCGATATCGGCGATCTGCTTCCAGTACTGCGTCGTTTTTTCAGACGGCGCCATGGGTGGTCGATTGATGCCGCCGTTTACTTCCAGGCGAATCCCCGGGTTATGAATGTTGCGACGGAGGGCCTGAAAACCTTCCTCGATTCTTGCGGCATCAGCGGCATCGGCGATGCGCACATCCACACTGGCCCTGGCATAGTCGGGAATGACATTGTCGGCGGTGCCGCCTTCAATGACGGTGACATTGACCGAGGTGCCCAGATCGGGACGGTCCAATTCCCTGACAGCCAGAATTTGATGAGCCAGCTCTATGACGGCATTGGCGCCGTCTTCCGGCGCGGCCCCGGCGTGGGCCGCTTTGCCGTGGCAGACGACATCGAAATTCCCGCCGCCCTTGCGGTGCAGTATCCGCTCGCCGGTAGTTCGCCAGGGCTCGAACACGAAAACACAGCGGCTTTGAGCTGCGAGACCTTCATACCAGGGGCGGGAATCGCGCGATCCGATTTCTTCGTCGCTGTTAAAAGCCATCGCGATGGCGATATCATCGGTCAATCCGTTGTCCTGCAAAATTTCGGCTATATGCAGCATGGTCACCAGGCCCCCTTTCATATCGCAGACTCCCGGGCCGTAGGCCCGTTTTTCGTCCCGGGTAAACGGCCGGGCGACTGCCGTCCCCTGGCCAAACACCGTATCCATATGACCGATGAACAGCAGATCGAAAGCCGAATCGCCTCCGGCATGAGTCCTGTTGGCAACCTCCAGGCACGGTACCTTGCCGTCGCCAAACGTATGGCTGGTGGTCTTCCATCCGATCTTGGCAAAACGGTCGCGGAAAAAAGTCCTCACAGCTTCCAGTCCGGTTACATACCTGCTGCCGCTGTCGATATTGACGACGGTTTCCAAATCATCGACAAAATTTTCAAACCTTTTTTCGATATGCTCGCGCATGACGATATTCTCCTGTCGTTCTTCCGGCTGCCAGTTGGATTGATTTTGAAACGATATTTACCTTGCCGTCATAGACTAGTGAATAAATTTGTACCTTCCAGCAGCCGATCCCGCTGAAGGACTATGAATACGACCAAATCGATCCGGATACAGCTAATTGTCCAGTGAAATAGGTGGGCTACTGCTTGTTCCATCTGATTAGCGCTGCCTTTCGAGCTTTGTTTTTTTCGGACGGACTCAGTTTCCAGTTGCCCTTATAGACCCCGCCTTCCCAGTCGCCGTACATGGGGTTGGGCAGCACAATGAATTTAGAGCCGAATTGATCTTTTACCTGTTCAACGGCGGCTGCCCGGTCATCCAAATTTTTTTTCCTGAAGATGTTATCAAAATCGTTTAAGTTGTCTCCCATCAGCAGGACAATTCGGTGTTCCTTTCGAACGATCTCCCGCCTCGGTTCTTTATCCGAGGTCTTTTCCCTCAATAGCATACGGTCGTCTGTGACCTGCGGAAATCCCAGGGCTTTCAGGTTTTTCATGGTGCCTGCTTTATATTTTACTTTCCGGTTTGATAGATAAAATACATCGCCGCCCTTACTGACCACATACTTCAGAAAATCGACTGCACCGGGAAGGGCTTTTGCTATACCGGCATTGCACCAATCCCCCCAGCCGGTGGGATAACCGAAGTTGTTATCGACAATTCCGGCTTCATAGGGGCTGTTATCCAGAACCGTATCATCGATATCGACGATGACAGCCCTTTTCTTGCCGGTTGTGCCTTTCTGAAGGTCAACATCAAACATCATTTTTGCAACATTGTAAGCCTGGTAAGAGAGAGCTCGGAATTCCGCGGATCTTTGGATCCACAAGGTTGCCATTACCAGTTGCTCATTGAGATCTTTTACGGTGTATTCCTGAGCGCGCGCGTTGCCCGTAAGGGAGACAGCCAGAAATCCTGCTCCCAGAAAAAGAACCAACAATAAACTTTTAGAGCGCTTTTTTTTCACGTTACCCCTCCTTTTGATTGATTGGTTTCATGCAACTGTTTCCCCACAGAGAATTTCAAAACTACTATAGAGTATATTACCACTTATTCCATGCGGCGCAACCCAAATCAGCGTTGGGTTTGGAGAGGATCGGGTTACAGCAGAGGACACCCGGGACGCTCACAAAATTATAAGGCTTTGTTTGTGCTGCTGACAAAGTTATAATTTTATGGGCGTCCCTAAAGTACTTTAGAGGTAGTACCTCAATTTATCCCTTAGTTCTCTATTTATAGAGAAGTACATTTATGAATGTTGAGCCAAGGCGCAGTGTGAGAAATTAGAATATGGAACTGTAATATATTGTCAAATAAAGAAAAATATAATTAAATAATATAAAATATAAAATAAAATTGTTAACATCTAAAAACTAGTGTAACTTACTGTAAATATTGTTAAAAAATTTTATTTTTTTAAAATAATTCTTGACTTGACTAGATGCATTGAGTATTTATACCTTTAACTTCGTTCTCTAGTCACTTTTGAACCATCCTTCATAAACTTGAAAATCTGAATCATTGTTAAAGTAATGACTCAGACAGAATCACATCGCTTCAATAGTTGTGCTCATTGATCGCAGACATAGGACTTTGGCCGCGGCAGCGAATCCGATATTTGAAACTAATAGACTGATTGCTAATCGAATGTGTTAGAGAGTGCTAATATTTATAGATGCTTAGCCGAGCATAACCCCTTAACCCATGACAAAAATTAAAATCGAAATTTAACTTACGCCCTGGCTGCGGCAGGATTATAAGTCTATATGAAATATTTGCAGTATGCCTTATGTGGGGAGTGCCTCGCTATAGCATGACATGCAACGGTCTTAGACAGTTAGCCTGAAATAAGCCCTCCACCTCTGGTGGAGGACCCGAATAGGTTCTACCGATCCGGTGAGAAACAGCCGACCATTTGCAAATTCGAAATACAATTTAGAACGCAGATTTTCGCAGATGCATGCAGATTTTAAAATCAATTAACTCCATCGCCTTTTGCGAAAAAAAAAGTTAATTACACTCGCAGACTTTGCTGCATTGCTTCTTCAGCCGCCAGGCGGACCTGGAAAAAAATATCTGTGAAAATCTGTGAAGATCTGCGTCCCATACTTTTTTATCACATTTCGCATTTCGTGCTTCATATTTCTGATTTTAATTGATGAGCGCTTAATCCAGCACACTTCCAGGAGGCTTCCTGAGGCCTCCCGCTCTGCGGGAGGAGCATTACTGAGCGCCGCCATCGTTTTTTGCCTCGTCTTAATCGGAAAGAACTCTGTGTTGGACTTGGACAGCATTTATGTCTTAAGCAATATGGCCTTATTTGCGGCGTCATATCCGAGCTTTAGTTCATTAAAGTGATCTTATACTAAAAATGCCCATCATTGTTTTTGATACAAAATGCCCGCGTTGCAGCCATACTTATTTTTGGAGAGAAAGGCGCCGGTGGTGGATGCGTCTGATGGTGGGCAGTAAATATCTTCGATGCATAAATTGTGAAAAAAATTTTCTGTCCATTCGGCCTGTAAAAATACTGATTTTTGTCAGCGGATTAGCAATTTCGATCTTGATAGCGGTAAGAATATTTAAAGTATGAATCTCAGGCTTAGGATTCTTGCGAAATACACTTCCCGTCGTTTGGATTACCTGGGCCCCTAGATCCCTTTTCTTCTCGCAGAATTGTAAATTTTTATTTACGCGCTTTGTTATCATTATCAGCTGGGGATCTGCAGATGTCTGATATAATAAATTCGCTACTACTTTTTCTGATCACGATTTTATTAACATGGTCCTTTATTGCCGATGATGATAATAAGGTTGGCCAATTTGAAAAGGGCGTGGCGAATTTTGAAAAAGGTGAATTTAAAAAAGCCCGTTCGGCATTTAACAATGTCCTCAAACTCGATCCAAAGAACCTTGATGCTCTGAAATATTTGGGAAAAACTTTTATTAAACTTGGCGATGAGTGGAGGGCTTTAAGTGTGTATGTTAAAATCGCCGAGTTGGAACCCGACAATATCGATGCCCAGATCAAATTGGCAACTTTCTGTTGGCGTGCGGGAAAGTACGAAGATTCAAGACGGGCGATTGATGCGATTTTGGGCCAAGATCCCAATAATATCGAAGGACTGCTATTGCGCGCCGGTTTCCTCGTTAAGGACGGTGACCAGTTGGAAGCGGCTGCGGTATTTGAAAAGGTTATCGATCTCAATGCCAGAGAAACACGTGCTTATCTGGGCCTGTCGCGGGTGTTGGCCGCCCGGAACAAAGCAGCCGAAGCTGAAGACGTGTTGAAAACAGCCATCCATATCGATCCGACTGCTGAAAGACCGTTGCTGGAACTTTTCGAATTCTATCAAAATAACAAATATTATGATCAGGCCGAAACAGTCCTAAAGAAAGCGATTGCTGCCAATCCTGAAAACTTATATATGACTACTAAATTAGGCGATTTCTATGTTAGCCGTCAAAACACCGAGGCAGCAGAGGCCGCGTATCTCGAGGCAATCGATATTAACCCTGTCAATCCTGAAGGTTACCTGGTTGCTGGTCGGTTCTACGACTCTATCGAGCGACGGGATCGGGCGATTTCGATGTGCCAAAAGGCCCTTGCGCTAAAGCCAGGCGACGCTCAGATTAGTCACACCATCGCCAGCTTACACATGAGATTTAAAAGCTTCGAGAAAGCGGAGAAATATGCGGATGAAATTTTAAAAAACCGCCCGGGCTATTTCCCAACGCGTCTGCTGAAAGCGGAGATACTGATGGCGCTCGAAAAACATGATGAAGCCATTTGGATGCTTGACGACCTGATAAAAGAGGAACCGAGATTTGCCCGGGCGCATTTCTTAAACGGACTCGCTCACTGGGGCAAAGGCGATACCAATACAGCCAAGGCCTTTATCAGCCGGGCAGTTGAACTGAGGCCCCGGTATGTCGAAGCAAAACTTAAGCTGGCTGAGATTGGGCTCCGCGAACGCGATTATCTGTGGGTTCAGAAGCTAAGTAAAGAAGCTTTGGCTATTTCGCCCGATGATTACCAGGCGAAAATGATCTTGGGCGACGCCTATTTATATCAAGGCAAGTTTACCGAAGCCGGGCAAGCCTTTGAATCTTTAATCAAACTCAACCCGAACAATCCGGCAGGCTATTTTCATCAGGGATTACTTCATCGTGCGCAGAAAAAATATGATATAGCTTTGGCCAATTTTGAGAAGGTGTTGACTCTGGAACCTGATCATGTGGATGCCTTGACCAACATCACGCGGATTTATGCCGCCAAAGATCAACCGGAACTGGCGATTTTGCGATGTAATCGGTATCTAATAGAAACGGTCGTCAATTCTGAGATCATAGCACGTGTCTATAATTTAAAGGGGCAGAGTTACCTGGTCCAGGGAAACAGGCCGGAAGCCCAAAAAGCCTTTGCGACGGCCCTTGAAAAAGATCCGAACTTTTTGGCTTCATACTATATGCTGGCTGAAATCTATACCTACAAAATGCAGGTGGAAAAAGCCATTGCCCAATATGAAACCCTGCTTGAGATCAATCCAGATCAGCCTCAGCCGCATATGATGCTGGGCGTGATTTACGATGTCAAGAAGCGCTATGATCTATCCGAAAAACACTATCGCGCGGCCCTTTCAATCGCCCCCGACTTTGCCGCTGCGGCCAACAACCTGGCAAACATTCTGTCCGAGCAGAGCAAAAATCTCAACGAAGCCTTGGCCTTTGCCCAAACGGCCAAAGAAAAGCTGCCGGATAACCCCTATGTAATGGATACCCTCGGTCGGATATATTATAGAAAGGGTTTATATGGCCTTGCTATTTATGAATTTTCAGACGCTCTTGTGAAGCTTCCCGAAAGTGCCGAGATTACCTACAATCTGGGCATTGCGTATTACATGTATAGCGAGCTGGAGAAAGCCCAGGCCCAATTGGAAAAGGCCTTGCGTTTAGATAAGAATTTTTCGGAAGCTGATCAAGCCAGAATATTACTGTCGGAAATGTGGGGGCTGAAAGAAATGAAGACTTTGGAAGAGAATTGAAGTCTGAAGATGATATCCAATTCCTTTCCAAGGGAACTTAGGGGACATTGACTAATCGAACTAAAAAAGTCATCTTTTTTAATTTTATAAGATACGAGGGTGAGCAGAACCTTCATTTTGAGAAAATTAGACAGTTATCGATTTTATTTTGCGCAAAAAGCGCAAAAAATATCTCAGTTTCTTTGCAAACCAATGGTATACGGGCGTTAATGAAGAAAAATGTTGGCGTTAACTGTTTAAACACGATCAAAGTTAAATGATCGATTGCGATGTAAAAGACAAAGCGACACGCGGCGCAAGCGCCTGCGCTGCGCGAGCGATACCACAAATCTTCAATCTTCAATCTTCAATTCCGGCTTGTCCGGGTTAGGATTTACGAGTAGTCAAGTTTCTATTTCATAGATCCTATTTTTGCCTAATACTTACCTAACTACACTTATCTAAAGTAAAAGCTCTAAGATGTTCTCGGGGAAATGTAAGAAGATACAGTTGATTTTGCATAAAAGGAGATATGATAATGGCGTCTAATTTTCAGATTTTTCATTTTCAGGGCAGAGATTCTCTCCATTTGCAAATGCGTGGTGATTTTGATGGAACATCTGCATATGAGTTGATCAATACTTTAAAGAAGCAAAATGGATATTATTTTGAGGTATTCATAGATACCAGCGACCTTCATGAAATAAATGCCTTTGGTATTGAGGTATTTGAAAATAATTGGAAATTGTTGTTTAAAAATAATAAGAAACCAAAATTTATTGGTAAACACAAACACAGATTTTTTCTGTAATAACTCTCTTCCTTGCCTCAATATCGTCAATAAGTATAGCTGCTATCTAATAATACCAGTGGATTGATTATAAAGGTTTTCGGATGACAACTTAATGGCAGACAATACATGGCTCCGAGTTGGTAGTCTCCCCCACGGGGTACAGTTTTACGCTGGCCAGCTGGTCTTCTTTACGCTGGCCAGCTGGTCTTCGCTGTGGGTGCGGCGGATCTCCGCCGGCTGGATCTCATCGGTTAAGTACAGGGTCATCAGCGGCTGAAAATCATGGCCGGGCGGCAGGCAGTCCAATATTCGATGTTCAATCCCCCGAAGGTGGACAAGTGCTTGATCCCCTATGGCGAGTTGGACATGAATTGGTTTCTCATTTAATCAGACCGGGGGCGTGCGGCCAGAGCCGACAACCTAATAAACTATTGGTATCGAGCCAAGTTCAACACCCCCGTGCGCTCCGGTCGGATCAAATCAATTGACAAACGAATAAAAATGGGTAATTGATTTGAGCGCGCGCCTTTAAAGGGGGGACTCAGGCGGCTTCTACAACACTTATAACCTGGCTTGCGAATAAGTGTCTTTGGCTCAAACATTCTCTACATTAGACAGTTACCAATGCAGTTTTGCGCATAATATGCTAACTATTTTTTGGCTTGATCCGCTCAGCTCTTTAATGATATCTTTGATCTTGATTAAAATTTCGCCAATAGTATGAATTCCGAGTTGCCCCTAAAATGATAAGGATATCAGGAAAATGCCTAACCTTTATCCGGAAGGATTGACCCCGAAAGAATTTGATGCTTTAAAGAGGTGCTCAAAAGAGGTAGCGGATTTTCAGCCGGAGCAACTCCTCGCTCAGGCTAGAAGTCATTTGAAGAGAATCCGGATGCTTCACTCTAAGAATTTACATATTAATGTGAGGCTTGCGGAAGCCATCGTTCGCGCCTTTCAAAATATTTTCAGTGATTGGGAGAATGTTTCCCCCCATGCACGCTCCTGGTGCCGAGGCATGGTCCAATACTTCTGCGTGTCCGACGATGATGAGCATGATTATTTCTCTCCGATTGGTTTCAAAGACGATGCTGAAGTAATGAATGCATGTTTGAGGCTGGCGGGGCGAGAGGACCTATGCATCAATCCAGACGATTTTGACGATGTATAGAGTCAATAAACCGCCGAATCATGGCAACCGTAATGGACGGGCTGCTGTCCAAGTTTTTTGCCACCCAGACGCCAAGGCAAGAAGTTCTTTATAAAATTTTTTTTCTTTGTGTCTTAGCGGCTTCGTGGCTATCTCCGGTTTATCCGGGTTGGGGAATCATTTTTTTCTGGCATACATATCGAGAATAACGGCCATGATAAACACAAATCCTTTGATCACCTGTTGGTAATAGGATGATATTTCCAAAAGATTGAGGCCATTGGAAACCACGCCGATAATGAACACACCGACCATGATACCCCAGGCACTGCCCCTTCCCCCAAAAAGCGAAGTGCCACCGAGAACCGCCGCCGCTATTGCTTCCAGCTCGAGACCCGTGCCCGTCGTCGGTTGAGCCGACCAGAGGCGTGCGGTGAGGATAATCCCTGCCGTGGCGGCTGCCAAGGAACTGATAATATAGACTAGTATTTTCCCGCCGGCCACATTGATGCCGGCCAGATGCGCCGTTTTTTCATTTCCACCGATGGCATAAATATGTCTTCCGGTTTTGGTATGGCCCAGGAAGGTATAGAAAACCAGCAAAAGGACCGCCATAATGATCACCGGCAGAGGTATCCCCAGCACCTCGCCGTTGCCAATGAAAACGAAGGCCGGATCGGGTATCGTAATGGGTCTGCCATCGGTGTAAACCAGGGTCAAGCCCCTTCCGACGGCCATGGTCGCCAGCGTTGCGATGAACGGCGGCAGGCCCCCGAAAACGATCAGCAGCCCATTGCAAAGTCCCAGAGACATGCCGGCCAACACCGCAACTGGTAAAGCCAGCCAGATACTGAGTTGGCTTTTGATGATCAGTCCGGCTGCTACCGCCCCGCAAAAAGCGGCGACGGAGCCCACGGACAAGTCGATCCCCGCTGTGAGCATCGTCACCCCGACCCCCAATGCAACAATCGCAAGGATCGAGGTCTGCAGAACGATATTCATCAGATTTCCCTGGGTCAGGAAATACTCAGTGCTGATGGTAAGGAACAGGCTCAATGCCAGCAAAATGAAAAGGCCACTGAAACGCTGAATCAACATCCTCATTTCAGTCCTCCAGTGGCATACTGCATGATCAGTTCCTGAGAGGCTTCCGCTCTTGAAAGGATCGCCGTGATTTTTCCCTGGCTCATGACCGCGATTCGGCTGCAGAGCCGAAGAATTTCCGGAAGCTCGGATGAAATGACGATTATGCCCATACCCGAAGCGGCCAGCTCGTTGATCAACGCATAAATTTCATTCTTTGCGCCGATGTCGATCCCCCTGGTGGGTTCATCCAGGATCATGATCCGGGGCTGCACGGTCAGCCATTTGGCGATGACGATTTTTTGCTGGTTTCCACCGGAAAGGTTGATGGTTTTCTCCATGTAGCCGGGTGTTTTGACTTTGAGCTTATCTATATATTCCCGGGCGATGCCCAGCCCCTTTTTTTTGTTCAAAAAGAGAAGGCGTGACAATTTTTTCAAGATGTTGATCGTTATGTTTTCCCCGACAGTCATGTTCAGCAAAAGGCCCTGTTCCTTCCTGTTTTCAGGGACCAGGCCGATGCCGGCTTCGATGGCATCCCGGGTCGATTTTATCTTTACTTTTCGGCCGTCGATGACAATGTCACCGCTGTCTGCTGAATCCACGCCGAAAATCGCCCTTGCCAATTCGGAACGCCCGGCGCCCACGAGTCCCGAAATTCCTAATATTTCGCCCTTTGCGAGGGAAAAGTTTATTTTTTCAAGGCCACTTCGGCGGGAGGTCAAATCCACAATTTGCAGCAGGTTTTTTTCAGATTGATTGGACGGTGCGGGCGCGTGTTCCTGAAGCTTTCTGCCCACCATTTGGCGAATGATGCCCTCGATGGTAATATCTGAAATTCCGGTCGTACCGACATGACAACCGTCACGGAAAACCGTGATCCGGTTCGCAAGCAGCTTTATTTCCTCCATGCGATGAGAGATGTAAATGACGGCAATGCCCCGATCCCTCAACTCCCTGATCAATCCGAATAGAACTTCCGTTTCCGTTTCGGTGAGCGCCGATGTGGGTTCATCCATAATCAGGATCTCGGCATCAAAAGAAAGTGCCTTGGCCACTTCAACCATTTGCTGCTGCGCAATGGAAAGGTCCGTCACCGGTGTCTCCGGTCCAAAATCGAGATTGAGCCGATCGAGATATTTTTTTGCACCCTGGTTCAAGGATTTCCAGTCAACGAGCTTTGTATATCGCTTGACCGGCTCCCGGCCGAGAAAAATGTTCTGGGCCACACTCAAATATGGAATCAGGGCAAGCTCCTGGTTAATGATCGCAATCCCCAGCTTTTGAGCCGCTTGAGGATTCGCAATACTAACCGCTTTGCCCTTTAACCGGATGGTTCCGCTGTCCGCCAAGTACTCACCGGAAAGGATTTTCATGAGCGTCGATTTGCCGGCACCGTTTTCGCCGGCAAGGGCATGAATCTCGCCGGCGCACACGTCGAAACGCACATCGTCGAGAGCTTTAACACCGGGAAATGTTTTTGTTATTCCTTCCATTCGAAGGATAGCGGTTTCATTGACCATGTGAAATCACAGCCCCGCTATACGGGGGAATGAAGATTGAAAATTGATCCGCCGAAGGTTTCAGGTGTCAGGTTTCGGGTGTCAGGTATAGGAGGTTCTAACTCCTGACACCTCTTATGAAACTACATTGAAAGCGAACCGCAGAATATCGAATATCGAACCGTAGAATGTCGAAGGGTGGAATCGCTTCGCTCAATCGTTTTAAAAAGACAGAATACATTATTCGATGTTCGATGTTGGACGTTCGATGTTCGACGTTCATTAGTTTCTTTACTTTGATCTGACTGGACGCTTGCGGCCAGAGGCAATGCTGAACACTGACACCTGAAGCCTTCACTTTCTTACAACAGGTTGTTTGAAAAACGCAGCTAAGCGCCTACACCGGATAATCGTCGGCGATGCAATCAACCGATAGATGAGGTTGTGGCTTGCGGCGGATCACCTTGGGCCACATCTCATCTATAGGGTGTCAGACGTCCTTATTTTGTAACCAGGCTCAGGGGCACCGGAATGTTTTGCTGGACGCTTTTTCCGTTCAGGTAGTCGACAGCCGTTTTGACCCCGAGCTCCCCGATTACCGCCGGCTGCTGGGCGACCGTGGCCTCGAGCTGGCCCGCATTCACAGCGTTTACCGCATCGTTGACGGCATCAAAGCCAACAAACACGATCCCTTTATCTCTACCGGCCGCTTGGGCGGCCTGGATGGCGCCCAGGATCATTTCATCGTTGTGGGCAAACACACCGTCGATTTCAGGTTGCGCCTGGAGAATATTTTCAAATACCCGCAGCCCTTCGGCCCGATTGAAATTCGCCGTTTGCTTGGCAACGACCGTAATGCCCGGGTTCTTGGCCATAACCTGGTTGAATCCCTTGCCGCGGTCGATCGCCGCAGATGAACCGGCAATCCCCTCGAGCTCGACAACTTTGCCTTTGGCATTGATTTTTTTCACGAGAAACTCGCCGGCCAGGATGCCGCCGGCCACGTTGTCGGATGCGATATGAGCCACAACTTTGCCCGAATTTGCGCTGCGATCCACTGTAAAAACCGGAATACCGGCCTTGTTCGCCTTAAAAACACTGGGTGCAATCGCGCTCGAGTCCGTGGGATTGATTAAAAGCGCATCCACTTTCTTGATGATGAGATCTTCGATGTTTTTTGCTTCGGTCGCCGGGTTGTCCTGTGAATCGGTAACCACCAGTTTAACACCGGCAGCGTTCGCCGCTTTCATGGCGCCGTCCTTTAAGGTGACAAAAAAAGGATTGTTGAGTGTCGACAGCGACAAGCCCAGGGTCAATGGTTTCGCCTCTGCGGCGGCTGCCCCAAAAAGCATCAAGAATGAAACGACAATAGCTAATTTTTTCATGATTCCTCCTTTTTGTTCAGGTTTACCGGGGTAATACCCGGCCTCATAGCTTGCGCACCAGGCCATGCAGTATCAGCGCCAAGGCGATGACCATCCCCTTGACGATGCCTTCATAAAACGAGCTGACATTGATGAGGTTCAACGCGTTGTTCAACATGGCGATGATGAGTACCCCCAACAAGGTTCCGCTTAACCTGCCCTCGCCCCCGGCAAGGCTCGTCCCTCCGATAACCACGGCTGCGATCGCATCGAATTCGTAGCCCAGCCCAATGACCGGCTGGGCGGAATCAAGCCGGGCAATGAGGATCATCCCGGACAGCGCAGCCAGCACGCCGCTTGCCGTGAAAACGAATTTGGTGTAAAACCCCGTGGCGATGCCCGAAAACAGAGCGGCCTCCGTATTTTCCCCCAGGGCGTATAGATAGGTGCCGACCCGCGTTTTGGTGAGCAGGATATAACCGATTAGAAAAACGAGAAAAGCGATGATCACCGGCATGGGAATCCGCCCAACGATTCCCGTTCCGAGAAACCGGAATCCCTCGTCAAGACCCGTAACCGGTTTTCCGCCCGTGTAGGCCAGCGCCAGACCGCGGGCAAAGCTCATCATCCCGAGGGTGGCGATAAACGGCGGCACTCGAATCCGGCTCACCAGCCATCCGTTGACAAACCCCAACAATCCGCCGATGCCGAGTCCCAGGACCGTCGCTGCAAAAGGCGGCAGGCCTCGATGCATCAAATCGGCAGTAACCACCACACTGAGGGCCAGGATCGCACCCACGGAAAGATCGATGCCTGCGGTAAGGATAACCAGCATCATACCCACGGAAATAATGCCGTTGATGCTGGCCTGTCTCAAAATGTTGATAAGGTTGGCGGGTGTCAGGAAGCGGTCGGATAACAGGGTTAATACGGCGACCCCGATCAATATGAAAAGCAACAAACCGGACTGCTGAAGTTGTATCTTGATTGCCTTTATTTTCCCCATAACAATTTATCGCAGTTTAAATCGGTACTGGTGCAGAGGCCTGACTTGAGAGATCTTTTTTAATCTTTTATTACCTACACATTGCATACACAAAGTCAAGCGGAATGGACTGCCTATTCAGCTCGATTCCGGTCGCCGATTTCCATTGCCTTTTCCGCCCCAAATATTTTTGGGCAGCCGTCGAAAATTGAAGGTGCGGGGCGCGCTGTCTTTCCTTAGCCCCAACCGTTTTCGTCCGGGAAAATATTTTGGTATTTGATGGCGTGGCGCGGCTCGGCCATCATATCCTCTACCGTGTCGCGCCATTTCTGATAGTGCTTGGTTTCCTTATGGCGGGCTGGGTCATCTGCCGTTCGATACACTTCCACCAGAACAAATCGACATGGATCATCCTGCTGTTGAATGACATCAAATCGGGCGATTCCAGGTTCATCCACGCTATTGCAAGCGTTATCCATCGAGGCGGATTTAAATTCCTCGACTTTATCCCTTTTTACGTGAACAAATACATGTACGATAAACATTGTTGCCCCCTCTTTTAAGCTTGCACGAATTGTCTCGACTATTCTTCATAAGACAGTTACCAACTCAGTTTTGCGCAAATTGTGCAAAACATTTGTTGGCATCTCTGTAAAGCATTAACAAACAAACTTCTACAAAGATTTGAATTGGAATCAACCTTGTCACGACAGCAATTTCGTTTGAGACATTTGAATTTTGGAATTTCGGAATTGTTTCGTATTTCGATTTTCGAGTTTCGTATTTCCGGTTTATCCGGGTTAGGTAGGTTAAATAAAGTATTTCAAATTGCTATTCAAATGGAAACGGCTTGTTGGTATCCTTTACCCTCGCCTGGGTCAGTTCCTCATCATTTGCAAATATGTGAGAAAGGGAATCCGGGTCTTTGTGAATCATCGATATAGATTCTGTCGGACATGTAGACACGCAGAGCCCACATCCAATACAATTTTCCGTACCAATAAACGCAATTTCATCCTCGATTTGAATTGCGTCCACCTGACAACGGTCGGTGCATGCCTCACAACCATCGCAGGTTTCAGCATTAACACAGGCATAATAATTTGATTTGGCTATTACTGCGGGATTATCATATTTTGTAATATTGGCCAGGGCCTTACAACAGCATCCACAACAATTGCAAATGAAAAACTTGCCGTCTGCGTGGTTTGAAGAAAAGTGGACCAAGCCACTTTGTTCAGCTTTCAATAGGATGTCTTTGGCCTCTTCTTTCGTGATTTCGCGGGCTAACTGATTTTCGATGCAATAATCAGCTGCAAATCCAAAACTCATGCACGATTCCAAAAGTTTGTCACAGCCCTCATCCATCATGCCGGCTTCCTTGCGACAGATACAATCAGCCACAGCAAAGCGGGTTTGTGAGTCAATAATCTCGGATACTTTTTCAAACGGCTGAATCTCGGAGTCGTCCTGTATCTCTTTTTGGATCGGGATAACACGGAATCCGGGCACCTTTTTGGTTTTATTTAAAGGTACCATGCCTTCTTCATAGTACTTTTCATACAATCTTACATTTTGCGAGTCCAATCTGTTTAATTGAAATTCCCAAATGCCAATCATCCAGGGAGCCAGGAAATAGTAGGCTATCTCCTCGGATTCCCTGTACCGTAGTATTAGCCCTCGTTTTGACATGTCGTATAGGGTCTCTCCTAATTCCTTATGATCCGCACCAACCCTTTCCGCTATCGTTGAAACCGGCTCGGGGTAGGGGCGCAAGGCCAGTGCTATCCGGGCATCTTCCGCGGAGAAGAGGTTTTCCAAGATCTTCATTTCGACGCCACTTTTCGTTTTGGGGAACCCTTGTGGGAACATGTCCAGCCTTTCACGAAGTTTTTCATGAACGTTTGACACAGCATCCTCCTTTTGTGTGTGGGTTTTTCGCAGTGGATCGGTGATGGTTTTGCTAAAAATCACCTAACCATATTAACCTACTCGGAACATAGCAATAAAAAAAATCCGAAGCACGAATGCAATTGATTCCGACATTAAACCACCAATTATAGTGGTGGACCCGAGAAAGGTTCTACCGATCCTTCAAGATTTAAGTAAAACTTGTAAAAATCCGAAGCACGAATTTCGAAATCCGAAACAAATCTCAAATCCGAATGTCCAAATGTTCAAAATGGTCAAGACCAGTAGATAATAGCCTTGAGTAAAATTGCGCGAAGTGCTGATCGCTGTGCTCCCCATTGGGTCGCAAATGTTTTTGTCATTGGTATTTAATAATTTGAATTTGTTTCGAGTTTCGAGCTTCGAATTTCGGATTTATTTATTTGAGCTAGTGGTCTTCGCCCCCTTCCAGGGGGGCCTGAGGCCTCCGGCACATCGGGAGGCGCGTTCACGTTTCTCGATTTGAGATCCGGGACTTCATGCTTATAGTAAAACTAATATTATCCCTGATCATGGAGTTGAGGAGGCACTATGGTGGATGAAATCAAAGCCGCAGAACGCTATTTGGATATGATTATTGAGCTTGGCGTTAAATATGGCTTTCAGGTCCTGGCGGCCGTTATTACACTGATCATTGGCCTCATCGTTGCCCGCTGGTTGTCCAGATTGGTTATGCGGGTATGTGATAAACGAAATCTGGATGTCACTCTCTCCCGTTTTTTGGGAAACGTCGTCAAGCTGATAATCATCGGGTTTGTATTGATTATGGCGCTGGGTAAACTCGGTATTGCCATCACACCGTTGATCGCAGCACTTGGTGCGGTTGCCTTTGGTTCCAGTCTGGCATTGTCGGGCCTGTTGTCCAATTACGGCGCCGGTCTGACCATTATCGTGTCCCGGCCCTTTGTGGTCGGAAATACGATCAAGGTGAAAGACGTCAGCGGTGTGGTGGAAGAGATCGGCCTGGGAGCCACGCATTTATCCACTGAAGACGGCGAAAAAATTACCATTCCGAATAAACATATCGTGGGTGAAATTTTGACCAATTCGTTTGAAAATAAAGTGGTCGAGATGGCCATCGGCGTTTCTTATGAAGATGATTCCCAGCAAGCAACCCGCATCATTAGAGAGGCTTTAAAGAAGATTCCTGCAGTTGTCGATTCGCCGGCCCCGCAAATCGGCATACAAGAGTTTGCGGATTCAAGTGTAAATATCGGCATGCGATACTGGGTCCCCACCAGACAGTATTTTCAGACCCTGTATCAGGCAAATCTGGCCGTTTATACTGCCCTGAATGAAGCCGGCATCACCATTCCCTTTCCCCAGCGAGATATTCATATGGTACCTGAAAACCAGGGGTAAAGCACCTTATTAATTGGAATTTGTTTCGAGTTTCGTGCTTCGAATTTCGGAATTAAATATTTGTATTTGTGGTCTTCGCCGTCTTCCAAGAGGCTTCCTGAGGCTTCCCGCTCAGAAGAAGGATCGTTCACTTGAAGGATCTGCCTCCCATGGCCCGAATTTGCTCAATTGAAATTCACACCTGGGAATGCTCAATGAGGGATTGACCGGCAGACCGGACGGCTTCTTCGGCCGGTTTGAAATTCGCACCGGTGATTTCCGAGACATAGGCGTTTTCTGCGATCGGCACCACACCGATGTCCGGGATGACCGACTTCAGGGATCGATCGAAGATCGCCAAGATTTTCACCAGGAAAGCGGGCAACGTTCGAGTCGGAATTTTTTTGGCATAGTCCGGAAAGGTGCTGCGCAAAATCCTGGCCATCTCGAGAATGGACAGCGTTCCCGCTGCACCGATCAGACGGCGACCGCCGGCCTCTTCGGCTGTCATCGCACCAACATGAAGTTCAGCGAGATCGCGCACATCGATCACCGGATAATGCGCCGGCGGCACGGCCGGATAAGCGCCTTTCATAATGAGTTTGATCACATCGAGTGAAGTACCGGTTTTGTCGTCGAGTGCCGGCCCCAATACAAAGCCGGGATTGACCACCGTGAGGCGCTGCATCCAGCCATGTTCTTTGGCCCATTCCCAGGCCGACTTTTCAGCACGGGTCTTTGATACGATATAAGCGGATAGTTGGTCCCAGTCCGGATCGGTCCAATCATTTTCCTTGACCTCTGTTTTCTCCGGTCGATTGGCCCGATACATCATCGCGACCATGGAGGACGTGAATACAATTCGCTTGACATCGGCCTTGCGGGCGGCTTCCAGCACTCTTAGGGCTCCCTGGCGCGCTTCCGGCACAAGACTTTCCCGGTCGCGCGGCTGCTTCATGGGGAAGGGCGAGGCCACATGTTGAATATAGGCACAGTCGCCTGCCGCCTCGGCCCAGCCCGAATCAGAGCCGAGGTCCGCCTCGATGAAACTCAATCCGGAGACATCGGCGCCGTGGTTCTGCAACGCTCGACGGACTTCATCAGCGCGCGCCGGCGTGCGCAGTGTTCCGCGAACCCTATATCCGCCCTGCAATAACCTGAGGGCGATGTGTTTTGCAATAAAACCACTGATACCGGTAACCAGAACCTGGTCGTTCATGATTTCCATTTCCTTTCGGTATAGAATAACTTCAGTTTGGCGAGAACCTGATCCGGGCATGCCGGAAACTCGATATATGAAACAAAATCCTCCCGGACAACCATCAGGGATTCATTTCATAGGCCCCATCCAGTACCGCAATGTGTTTTTCCCAGACCCGGTTAAATCTTGCCGGATCATTAACCGGTTTTTTGATCATTTTCAGGCACAACTCCATCTGCTGTTCGGTGGAACCGGTTTTTGAGTAGAGCTGCAAGGCGAATTTCGAAAAATCCCTGATCATGAAGTCAAAAATTTGGTCCATGACATCATCTTCCACGTCCTCGATTTTCGCTTTTTCAATCAGAAGCTGGCCGTAGGCCACCAGGGTAAATAGTTCGCCCAGGTTCAGGAGGAAGTCAATGTCCTTGGCCTGCTCCTTGCTGGGGGTGGCCGTGAGCAGAAGCTCCTTGAGCACGTCAATCTGCTCCTTGAAGATATTCAAATTGGGCAGATCCAGGCTGCTGTAGGCCAGGGTACTGTCGTGAAACTGAATCTTGCCAAGCCCCCGGGTCGGTCCCTGGTTGAAAAGAAAATCATCGTTGGCTGGGTCATCTCTTTTGGGGATTTCCGGAAAATTTCCGGGGTTGAAAAAGTAATTCGCCATAAACTTGATGATCAGGGCCATGTTCACGTGTACGGTGCCCTCAAGTTTCGGCAGCGCCCGTATATCCCGCGCGGCCATTTCAAAATACGTATCCTTCTCAAAGCCCTTGGCCGCGATAACGTCCCACAGCAGGTTGATGACCTCTTCGCCTTGGGTCGTAACCTTCATTTTTACCATGGGGTTGTAGAGCAGGTAGCGCCGGTCCGTTTCGGAGGCCGCCCGCATGTAATCGGCTGCCCGCTGCGCAAACATCTTCATGGCCGCCAGCCGGGTCCAGGCATCCACGAAAAACTGCCGGATATGCGGGAACTCGGTGACACTGTGGTTGAACAGTTTGCGGTTGGCGGCGTGGGTGATGGCCTCGTAAAACGCATGGGTGCAAATTCCGATTGAAGCCCAGCCGAGGTTGAATTTGCCGACATTGATCGTGTTCAGAGAACTGTCCCAAGCCTCCTGTCCGGTGCTGAGGATCTCCTCGTCGGTAATCGGGTAGGCTTGCAAAGCATATTCGGCAACGTAATTTTGGGAATTTACGACGTTTTTAACGCACTCATAATTTTCGTGTCCGGTTTCGACCACAAAAAAAACATAATCGCCGGTTTCTGAATTTTTTGCGAAAGTTGAAACCAGCGCGGCCTTGTTGGCGTTGCCGATATAGTATTTGCCGCCGTCGGCGACGTACCGACCTTCGGAAAGCGGCGTCAAGGCCATTTCGGACGAATAAAGGTCTGCGCCGTGGGCCTTTTCACTGAGACCGAACGCGAAGATGCCGCCTTCTTCCAGGAGCCCGGCGGTTTTTTCCTTGACTTTATCGTTGTTCCCCATCCAGATCGGTCCCAGGCCAAGGATGGTGACCTGCCAGGTGTACCAGTACTGGAGACCGTAAAAGCTCAAAATTTCATTGAACGCACAATTTCTATAAGTGTCCCACCGCTTGTCACCACCCCCATGCGGAGCGGGGGTGAGCAGGGTCGCAAATACCTTTTCCTCTTTGATAAACTCCAGAAAATCCGCGTACCAGATCCGCTCATGATCGTCGTGTTTGAGTTTGTCCTTACCTTTATTTTCGAAAAACGCGATGGTCTTCAGCATGATCTCCCGGGATCTGGTATCGAGATGTTCAAAGGCCTCATTTTTAGGGTGCAGCAACATGTTGGGGCTCCTTGTCTTTATGGTTAATGGTGCGGCATTGGGAACATCCATAATATTTTAAGCTTGAATTGTCAATTAAAGCTCATTGATACCTGAATTTATCGGGACCCAATCTAAACTTAAACCGGATATCTGCCGATATCACCTGCAGAGACAATTTCATAAATGTGAAGCAGTTTTCGTCAATCTATCGATCGGCGATCATCAATGGACCATGGCTCCAGTCTTCACGAGACGGGTCGTTAATGCCCCAGTTCTGATGGTTGTCGCTGATTCAAACTCGTGCTCGAGATAATTTTTATACAAACCTTTGGTGCTACGGCGTATCTGGTGCTCGGCAAAATATATTCAGTCATCAGTTATGCTGCCTGTAGGAGGATAAAATGATCACACTGATTGTTATTGTTGGAGTTGCCCTGGTGCTTATTGTCTCTATCGTTGGAATTTACAACAGGTTGGTCACCCGGCGAAACCACTTTAAAAATGCCTATGCCCAAATAGATGTTCAGCTAAAGCGCCGCTACGATTTAATCCCCAACCTGGTCGAGACGGCAAAAGGATATTTAAAACATGAAAAAGAAACTCTCACTGCTGTCATTCAGGCACGCGACGGCGCAGCAGAAGCTGCCCAGCAGGCTTCGGCCCAACCCGGTGAACCCGGCGCAATGCAAGGCCTCGCGAAAGCCGAAGGCCTCCTGACGGGTTCACTTGGTCGATTGTTTGCACTTTCGGAACAATATCCTGAGCTTGAAGCCAATCAAAACATGCTGGATCTCCAGGAGGAGCTGCGGTCAACAGAAAATCGCATAGCGTTTGCACGTCAGGCATTTAATGACTCGGTGACGGCCTACAATACCGCCTGCGACAAGTTTCCTGACAATGTCGTTGCCGGGGCATTCAATTTCGAATCAGCAGAACTGCTGGCGTCCACGGAATCTGCAGAGGAAAGAAAAACGCCCACTGTATCTTTTTGACGTAATCAATTCGAAGTGACATCCACAATATGGATTTTTTTGCCCAGCAGGATAGATCCCGCTCCAGAACCACTCAGCTAGTATTCCTTTTTGTGGTGGCGGTCGTTGCAGTAGTGATTGGAGTATTCTTTGCGATCCAAACCGGTCACTACTTGTGGGAGTATAAAAGTGCCGAAGATTTAGCAGCGCCGGCACCGCCATTTGTATGGATTGATTGGGGCATTTTTTTCTGGGCGGCCGCTACCACCTTGACTGTGATCTATATCGGAAGTGTCTTCAAAATAAATGGTTTAAAGGAAGGCGGTTCATACATTGTCGAACAATTAGGTGGGCGTTTGGTGAATCGGTCGACACATGTTGCCAGTGAAAGAACTTTATTAAACGTCACCGAAGAAATGGCTATTGCTTCAGGTATTCCTGTGCCGCTGGTCTATATTCTGGATAACGAAGACAGTATCAATGCAATTGCTGCAGGCGATTCTCTCAACAACGCGGTCATTGCCGTCACAGCAGGCTGTTTGACCCGGTTGAATCGGGATGAGCTTCAAGGGATTGTCGCTCATGAATTCAGCCACATTCTCAATGGTGATATGAGGCTGAATATTCGCTTAATCGGTTTGCTAAGCGGCGTCATGATCATTTCAGGCATTGGCCAGATATTACTTCGAATAAGCAGTCACGATGGAAGCGGCAAAGTCGGCCCGTTTACTTTTTTCTTTGCTCTTTTTTTGATTGTGATCGGGTTCATCGGCCATTTTTTCGGTCGCCTCATACAATGTGCCGTGTGTCGTCAACGGGAATTTTTGGCTGACGCTGCTGCCGTCCAATTTACCCGTAATCCCGCTGGAATTTCCTCCGCCCTAAAAAAAATTGCAGGCCTCGACGTCGGCTCCAAAATTCGATCCCCTCACGCGGGAGAAGTTTGCCACCTTTTTTTCAGCTCAGCGTTAAAAACTTATTTTGCCACGCATCCCCCTCTGGTCAAACGCATTAAATTGATAGATCATGAATTTGACGATCAGGTTAATGCTTCGCAATTTGTCCAAACATTCGGCGAATCAACTTTTTCCGCTTTGAGTGAAATACATAGGGATAAGCTTGATCATGCCGGGTCAAAGATCGCAGCTGAAATACCGAGTGTTGGAAATTTAGCCGGGAACCTGAGTCCGGAGGGTGTCGGTTACAGCGCAAAACTGCTGAAATCGATCCCTGATAAACTTCGCTGGGAGATTGAAAACATTTTAGGAGCTGGCACTTTAGTATGTGCCCTATTGCTAAGCCAGGATTCAGCTGAAAAAAATCATCAGTTTAAAGCGCTGGCCGAAATTGCTCCGCCGGAATTCATACGGCATTTGTCTAAAATCGCTAATGATACGATTAAAATCAAAGCTCACCACCGTCTGCCACTGGTTGACCTGGCCATTCCGACGCTGCGGCTGATGTCTCCGGCTCAATATGCGAGATTTAATCAGTATATCCAGATACTGGTTGAATCTGACGGAAAGTTGAGCTTGTTCGAATTTGCTCTGCAGGAGGTCGTGGCTCGCAGACTCGGAGAGGCTTATCGGTGTGTGCCCCAAAAAATAAGTTACACCCGAATTGATCCCTTGCTGTCCGACGTTGCAAACGTGTTATCAATTTTATCCAAAGCAGGCCAACGTGACCCGGTGAACAGACTTGAGGCAATTCGGGCCGCAACGAAGGCACTGCCGTTGCCCGATGAACTGCTGAAGGAAAGGCTTTCCCAACCGTCATCTTATAAGGACTTCCAGCGTGCCTTGGATCGTTTTGCCGCAGCCACACCACCTGTGAAAAAAATGATACTCGATGCTTGCGCCCGCTGCGTCTTATGCGATCAAACGGTTACGGTAGTCGAAGGGGAACTGCTCCGCACGGTGGCCAGCTCAATGGGCATACCGCTGCCCCCATTTATGCCCGGCCCTAAAAAAGAAATCCGAAGATCAGGGACCTCCGGCAGAGCTGAGCGTATGAGGAAGACCCCCTCCATAGAACACCCTGATATTTCTTGCTGAGCTATACCAGCAGGTGAATATTCCCGATCCTGACGTTGGACAACCCGGCCTCACGGGCAGATTTGAGACAGCGTTTTGCAATACTTTTTCGTGTCAGCGGCAGATCCGACATGTAAAACTGGGGGTGAAAGGCCAGCAGGCTGTACGGTATGTCCGGATCCAGGGAGGCGATAAAGCGCGCAATGGCCGATACCTCTGCGACTTCGACATAGCCGGGCACGAGCAGCGTATTGGCAATCAGTACGGGAGGATCGTCCCGTCGGCCGACATGTTGGGCCGCCCGGGCAAAATTTTCAAGGGTTCGTTGATTCTCCACACCGGTCAAGGCCAGATGCAGATGATTATCCCAGGCCTTCAGATCGAACTTGACGCAGCCGCCGGAGTCGACCGCCAGTTCCATCACCCGGTCCAGCAGTTTTGGATTCATCGATCCGTTTGTTTCCCAGCAGATGCGCAATATGCCCCCCTCTTTCTTATCCCGGGCCGCCCGGGATGCCTTGATCGAAAACGGCAGTTGGGGGGACGGATCTCCGCCGAAATAGCAGATGCAGGAGGTCCGCGGGTCAACATCCTGGAGCAGATCTTCGACAGTGCGGTATGAAGATGTCGTGGATTCCCTTTTGAAATGCCAGTTTTGGCAATAAAGGCAGTTAAAGGAGCAGGCCTGGAAAAACACGGCCAGATTCTTATACCCGGATTCAGCCCCCGGACAATGGGAATAGGTGGGATAACCGGCACCGGTGCCACCCGCACAGACCCAATCGGCCACACAGTTGGTGGGCAAGGGATCATGGTACCAGCTCGATCTGGCAGTTGCCGCCGAGCCGCCCGTCAACCGGCCGGCCCGGTTCTCCCGCAGCCCGCAATAGCCAGTATCATTTTTGCCGATCCGGCACGCGTTCACGCAAAGATCGCATCGCACACCTGCCGGATCATCCGGGGGGACCGGCGGCAGCCCGAATTCCGCCCTGCTCACCCGATGGACCCGATCGGTAATCTCAAGGGCCTCCCGGGGCCGCTCCCGGATGCAGTTGACGCAGACGCCCAGGGCTTCTGAAATGAAGGCCGATGTCGTTTGGCATAATTCGCACTGTGCCATGAGGAAATTCCTGTATTTATCAAGAGATTATCTATACTGGTTGTCAAAATAACGTTCCGTCATCCAGTGTCTATATATATTTGCAAATTTTAGATTTTAGATTTCGGATTTTGGATTGGAGGTATCGCTCGCACAGCGCAGGCGCTTGCGCCGCGTGTGGCTCTATCCATTTATAAAAAAGATAGAAAACCTTAAATCCAAAATCCGAAATCTAAAATCCAAAATAAACTGATTCCGGCTAGAAAGCGCCTGAATCCACATTTTCCATCAAGTAGATCTGATCGGTCTCGGTGCGGGCGAACACACCTAAATTCCCCAGACGTATATTCCTCAGCCCCGTTGCTTTCGCGCTCTGATACGCTAAAACCATTTCCTTGACGGTAGGGCTGCGGTAATCTTTCATGCGATGCTCCGGAAAAAAAGCCAGGATGGTAAACGGTATGTCACAGTCGACAGCAGCCAGGAGCTGGGCGATGTTCTGCAGATCGTCTAATTCGACCACGTCGGGTATATATAATGACAGGACTTCCAGCACGAAATTTCGCTGCAGGATTTGTTCGGGCAGCTTTAAAATCCGCTCATTGGAACAACCGGTCAGCCATTGGTGTTTTTCAGGATCAAAGGCCTTGATATCGAGCCAGAAAGCATCCACGCCGCAGGCTTGCAGATAATCGAGGTTCCGGGTTGTCAACCCGTAGCCGTTGGTTTCAAGCAAGACCCACAGGTCTGTATTCGCCTTGACCAGACGGGCGCACTCACCGTAAAACTCCGGGCAGCACATCACATCACCGCCGGTAAAGGCCACAATATTGCGCGCCGGACCGAAGCCCTGGGGACTTAGAGCAATGGATTCGGGTTCCAAAACGCCAGGGCAAGATGGGGACGGATATCCCTGCACCACGCAACTGCCGCAGCAACGGCAGGAGTCGTGAGCGTGCCAGGCAGTGGCCATGGATCGCGGTTCCTTGAGCGTAACGATTTTGTTGTAAGCTAGAGCTTTTTTAAGAATGTCCCCGGGCGCGTACCAGGCACCGTCCTTGACTTTACTGAAGTTCCAGGAATGACACTTGCGGCACGAAAAGTTGCACCCGGATTGATAAATGGAAAGATAATTTTCCGGCCGCGACAGGTGCACGGAGGTGATCAGGCGATAGATTCCGTCATTCTCATAGCGCAATGTCGCCCGACAGGCAAGACGGCGCCTGTCTTGCACAGCCACCATGCAGCTTCCGGCTGAAAACCCCTGTTCCTTGAGTCGACATTTGAAAGTTTGCATCGGACTTGACTAGCTTATGGGCCTTTAGTTGTTTTTTAATTTCGGAGTGTTGGAGTACTGGAGTAATGTCTGAAGGTTTGATGTCATCTCTTGATACCCCAATACTCCAGTACTCCATTACTCCAGGTTCGAGACATTTCATAAGTTCTTGAAACTATAAATTTACCTTTTTGGGGTTATAGTTGCGAACTATATCTCGTCATGGCGCATCATTATCTTACAGCGGTCTCTCAGCCAGGTCAACGCCCAGGTGGCCAACTCGAGAGTGGGATAAACCATTATCCTGTTTTTGGATTCGAATTGCGTTTGCACTTCCGTCGAATTGGGCCCATAGGTCCAACCGATCACCGGTTTTTCCCGGGGTGAGTTCTCAACCACCTCATTGAGTGCTTCGGCGACATTCAAAAAGGAAAACTCGGGCAAGGGGGCAATGGCAACACAGACAATTCCATCCACATTGGGATCATTCAAGACCGCTTCCAATGCCAACGAATATACTTTGCCCGCACCATGCTTCATCACGGCCGGCCAGATATCGAGGGGATTTGAAAGCGGCATCCAGCCCGGGGAGAGTGCGGCCACCTGATCGATTGTCTCGGGGCTTAAAGCAGCCAGTTGCAAGCCATGTCTTTCCAGACCATCGATGATGATAATACCGGCTGCCCCCGAGAAGGTGATCACGGCAACCCGATTGCCTCTCATTGGCGGAAGATGGTGCTGGGTTTTAACGGCATAGGGCATCTGTCCGCTTTCTTCCAGAAAGGTAATGCCGGCTTGTTTCATGGCCGCTTGAATCAGCTTGTAATCGCCGGCCAGGCTTCCGGTATGCGACATGGCGGCTTTGGCCCCGGTGTCGCTGCGGCCGCCTTTATGTACAACCATCGGTTTTTCTTTGACAACCCTGGCGGCCAGAGTCAGAAAATCGTTTATCTGATTCAGGCCTTCCATATGGACGGCAATGACCTGGATGTCAGGATCATCAGCAAAATACTTCAACGCATCATACAGGCCGATGTCGCAGGAGTTTCCCAGATCGATGCCTTTGCCGATCATGCCGCTGAAATTGTTTGGACCCACGAAATGAATGCCCGATTGACAGATGAGCCCGATCCCGACCCGCTGCCTGGTTACCGGCATAAAGGAGGTTGTAAATCCTGCAAAACTGTTGATGATGCCCAGGGTATTGGGACCCAGAATGCGGATTCCGTCTCCGGCGGCCATTTCTACCATCTGACGGTGCATCTGCCGGCCGAGGTGATCGGCGTCATTAAAGCCCTGGTTGACCACAATCGCGGCTTTTATGTTTGCCGCAACGCAATCCTGCAAAATTTTCAGGGTTGTCTCGCGCGGCGTCGTGATGACGGCCAGATCGATTTCCTTTTTCACGGCGGTGACATCCGGGAAAGCCTTTTTCCCGAGAATTTCGCCGGCACTGGGATTGACCGGATATATTTCTCCCGAATAACCAAAGTCGCACATGGTTTCCATCAGATTAAATGAGCCCGGTCCGCTTCGGCGGCTGATGCCAATCAGCGCCACACTTTTGGGATCCATAAAATTTTGCATGCGGTATCCTCTTCAATCTTTAATCTTCATTCCCGGCTTTGCCGGATTGGGGCTTACCCCAACTTGTGCACGATTTTACCGAGGGTGCGCAAGCCGTTTTCCAGGGCCTCACTCCATGGAAACCCGCAGCTCAATCGGATAAAATGATTGAATTTCGGGGTGGTCGAGCACATGATGCCCGGCAAAATCGATATGCGGTGACGCTGGGCTTCGCGGTATACCTCGAGGCTGTCAACTTCGGGGTTCAACTCCACCCATAGCGCAAATCCGCCTTGCGGGGCGGTAACGCGGGTATCTTCCGGAAAGTAGCGGGCAATGGCCGTGATCATGTTGCTCACCTGATTTTTGAGGGCGGTGCGCAGTTTGCGTAAATGGCGGTCATAGGCTCCGCCTCGGAGATATTCCGCCAGGGCATACTGAACCAGCGGAGGAGACGCCACGGAATGGTTCAGTTTGAGTTGTTTGACCGCTGGTTTGAAGACCCCCGGCAGGGTCCAGCCGATACGCATGCCGGGGGCCAGTGTCTTGGAAAAAGAAGAACAGTATAATACGCGGCCGCTTTTATCGTATGACTTCAACGTGGTCGGTCGCCGGGCGCCGAAATGCAGGTCACCGTGAATATCATCTTCGATAAGGGCAACCTGTTTTTGTGCCAGCAGTTCAACCAGCCGCTTCTTGTTTGCCTCCGGCATTTCAAATCCCATGGGATTATGAAAATTGGCCACCAGAATACAGGCTTTGACATCGTGTCTGTCAAGGGCCTTTTCCACGGATTCCAGATCGATGCCTGTCTGGGGGTGGGTGGGCAGTTCAAGGGCCAGCATTTTCAAATCTTCGATCATCTGCAGGAACCAGGGATAGGTCGGCGATTCCACGATGATGGTGTCCCCCTGCGAGGCTGCTGCCTGCAGGCAGTAGCTGACGGCTTCCACGCATCCGTTGGTTATGACGATATCCTCCGGGTCGGTATGTTGAAAAAGCGTCAGGGTACGTTCTGCAATCTGACGCCGCAAGTGCTCGCTGCCGGCCGGGTTCTCATAGGACGCCAGAAATTGCTCCATCGTTCCGGCGGGCATCGACTTGACGAGCGCCGCCATCGATTTCAGCGGCAGCAACTGCGGCGCCACCAGGGTACCCCCCAGTTTCAGCATCGATCGATCCCCCATGTCCTCCACCACTGAGGCGGCCAGGGTGTTGATGGAAACCTTCTTGGGGGTCGGCCGGTGCTTTTTCAGGCGGGGCGCGGGAAGTATGTTTTTGAGCAGCGGTTTGACATAGTAGCCTGAGCGATGCCGCGCCTCGATCAAACCCCGCTTTTCGACCTCGATGTAGGCCTGACTCACGGTGTTGATACTGTAGCCGCTGCGCTCGCGAACATTTCTGATGGACGGTATGCGATTGCCCGCCTTGTAGACACCGCTTCTGATTTTGCTTTCAATTTCGTCTGCCAGCTTCAAGTAACGGTAATTGGTCGATGTCGCTTTTGTTATCATAGGCCCATCCAACTGTACCCATTGATTTTTTGATAAATTGTATCTGTTCTCATTTATCAAAATTGATATGATCCGGCAAGTGTCAAATGAAATGCTGAGATGAATCGAAATGGAACGCCATGTCTGAGTTTTCTGATTTCCCTGGTGGCACCCGGCATATTTAACTCCGGCCCTTGGGGCTGGGTGGCAGCCGCTGCCACCGCTTTGACGGCGCACAAAACGGGGAACCTGTTTTTGTCCATGGGGCTTGGTATCGCCATCGTTGCGGTCGCGCGAAACTTCATATCTTGAATTGGCGCCGGTGGCGCAGCGGGCCTATAGAGCCACTCTATGGGCAGGCGAGGACACTTTAAAATGCCGTCCGATGCATTTTCCGTTTTAAATTAAAAATGAAGTACCCCATCCCTTTCGAACAAATCATCGCGAAAAAGACGAAAGTAATCTCTATCCCCTTTTATTCCCTGAGACGCCGTGTTACAATCCGCCGGAATCGAAAAGCTTAATTATACGAAACCGCCGGTTTTAAGATCATGAAAAGTCCTTGCCATTCGAATTCGCAACTCTCGATTCGCCCATTGCTTCTTAGCTCCCTATACCTAATATTTTTAATTTCTGTACCCGTTCAGGCTGCAGATCCTCCCAATTTATACGGCGTGGCCAAAGAACGCTGGTATATACAGGCTCTGCCGGATAAGCAAGCGGCGCAGGTGCCTGGCTCGCCTGCCTGGGACTTCGGCCTGTACCTCGATGCAGGACTTAATAAAAACTTCAACGCTCCGAACAACAAACGCTGGCGCAGTCGGGGCACAACCTTCAAAACTGATCAGCCGCGAGTAAACCTCGCCATGGCCTTCGTCAATAAGGAGGCGACGTCCCAATCGCGCTGGGGAATGGAATTCGGTCTACAGGCCGGAGTCGATACGGAAAATCTGGTTCCTGAACCGCCGCCTTCCTCTAATGATCCGGTATCCCATGCGGATACCTGGCGCCATTTCTACCGGGCCAACGGATCATATTTATTTCCGGTGGGAACTGGACTTACGGCAACGGTTGGTTTGATCAACAGTTACATCGGCTATGAATCTTACCTGGCAATTCAAAATGTCAATTACACACGCGGTTATATTCTGGATTTTGTCCCATATTTTTTAATCGGCGCCCAGGCCACCTATCCTGTCAGTCGTGCATTGGACCTCTCTTTGTTTGCGGTAACCGGCTGGAACTATTTGGCCAATCCCAACGATGAGCCCAGTTATGGTCTCCAGGGCGTATGGCAGATTTCATCCCGACTCAAATTCATCCAGAATTTGTATTACGGCCCTGATCAGGAAAACACGAGCATCGACTACTGGCGGTTTTTCTCGGATTCAATCGTCGAATGGAAAGACGATCGCTTTTTGCTGGCGGCTGCCCTGGATTTCGGCACCGAACAACAAGCGGAAGTGAATAACACGCCGCGTTATAACTGGACATCCGGTGCGCTATGGTTTGGCTGGCATATCGGCGGTCCGTGGAACCTGGGCCTCCGGGCGGAGTTTTATTCAGACCCGGATGGTATTGGAACGGGTTCGGAGCAGAACATTCAGGCTTATACCGGCACTCTGCAATACACGATTTCGTCTCTGGTCTCCAATACGTTCGTGCTCGGATTGGAATATCGCTACGATCGTTCGACCGGAGATCAAGGCGGCTTTTATAAAGGTGATACCAATCGACTCGTCTCCGATCAGCATCAACTGATTTTTTCCGTCATGTGGGCTTTAGGTTCATAAAACCCTTGGTGCATAAAATTTTGAAGTCAAACTTATCTGCCGCAGTGGAAAAGTTTACAGATATTGACTGATACTGGATTCTGGATACTGGATGCTGGGTTCTGGATACTGGATACTGGATACTGATTGAATTTGAATTTACCGATAATTTTATTTTAGACAACCAGCATCAAGTATCAATCTATTGAGGGTTCAATTGGCAAAGCTGAGGTCTCAATCGGCAGAGCCCTTTGGGAAAGTATGTAAGTTTTTTTGTATTGGGCAGTTAAGTTTTCAACCTCAACCGTAATGATCCCCCGCGAGTCATAAGAATAGGTTTCAGTTACTTCTTGTGTTGCCAGGTCCGGACGGCTGACAACAGGAACATGGCGAAGATCTTCTTTATTCTTCAACATTGGATCGTATGGAAACAAGATTTCCTTGATGTCCGCAATATCCCCATCAGGTTCGCCGGATTGCCCGAGAGAGCTGCATTCTATAAAGCGAAGGTGACCAAGATTGTGTATTGGGTTATACGTTCGCTTTACCTGAAGCGGACCGGATCGAGGTTTTAGCCGACTGCTTTTTTCGATGATCGTATCAAAGATCTTATCGGTACCATACTCTCGCCATACACCAAGGTTCCGGGTGACGGATTCTCCAAGGTGAGTGCTCCGGCTGGGATCAGCACTAATGGCGAGACCAACTGCAGTGCAAGCTTGTGGATTAGCCGATATCCGGACCTTTTTACCGAACTGATCACGCAGCTTTCGCAGTACCAATGGAAAGCCGACAGCCCCACCCGCTAAATAGATTGCCTCGAGCTTTCGTTTGCCCCTGGACTCGATATTTATCATTTCAGCCGATTCGATTGCCGTCTTGAGTGTATCCAGACTCTGCCGGATTATCGGCTCGCAGTGGTTGTAGATATCTTTCTTGTCAATCAATATCTTCTTTTCATCATCGAAGACACGACTGATTTCGATTGCCAATTTTCGGCTGAATGCATTTATGCCTTCCTTATTTCTTCTGCATTCCTCTAAAAGTCGAACTCTGTCACTTTGGCTCAATTCTTCTCTTTGCTTTTGCAACTTTTGCAGGACCAGGTCAAAGATGACCATGTCGATATCATCTCCGCCAAGCTTCGAAACGCCTTCATGGGCGAGTACATCGAAGCTGTTGTCAGCCAGTTCAATGACAGACGCATCGAATGTGCCTCCGCCCAGGTCATAAACTGCAACATATTTTGCGGGGGTTTGATTGCCAGTCTTTTTCAAGTAGCGGTGAGAAAACTCTATAGCAGCTGCAGTCGGCTCATTAAGCATGCCCTTGACAATAAAGCCGGCTTGTTTGAACGCCTCCATAGTAATATAGCGCTGGTTTGAATTGGCATTAGCCGGTGATGCAATCATCACCTCGATCGGCTCATCCTGGTCAATATTAAGATTACTAATGGATTTGAGCATATTCTTGACGTGTTCCAAAAAAAGAGTTGCCAGATCAAGTATGGTAATGTGAACATTTGGGGCAAGCTCGAAATCAAGATCAGGCGGACAATATCCTGCCATACGTTTTAAAGATCGCATAAGATACACGTCAGGATCATTTGCACAAGCAACGGCATCCCATCCAAACCTAATGGAACCATCCTTTACGGCTATCAATGAAGGAATAAACTCCTTAAAATTTCCGTCACAGTTAAACCGGCAGATTGTGTATTCACCATTCGCTAACGATGCGGCCACTGTTCGCGAAGTCCCAAAATCGATTCCCAATATCATTGTCTTCTCCATTTTTTTTATTTGATGACCTGCGAACATCATGCCAAATTGCTGTATATTGATATCTTATTAGATTCCATTTGGTTATGAAAACGTCCGCATTATTCCGGTTCTCAAACATGTTGGAAAATTGACGATTGATATCAAAGGATCATATAAACCCTATACGTTACCTTATTTTTTCCCAATTTCCCAACACCTAACGAAACAATTCGATTCAACCATCCATAAATTTTTGAAGATGTTTCAAAAACGGGAGCCGTTCGAAAGTAGTATTCAGAAGGATCAACATCTTCACCATTTTGGATCCTATTGTAAATCTCAGAAGAAATGTTTAATATCCCTCGATAATAAGTATAGATTGTTTCATCATCATCAGTTTGCATTACCGCCCGAACATCGAGTTCGGCCGCCATGTCAGACCGGATGATCACCCAATCCGCACCGGTTGGCAGCACCTTGCCGCTTATTTTCGGCCCCTGAAAGGTTCCTCCCTTTACGTTGAAAATTCTTCGAATGCCTTGAGGGGTAGATCCAACATTGATTGGCTCATCTATGTCAGCATGGAGTTCATATAGAAATTCCCATCTTAAATCCAACATGCCTGCATCCTTTCTCGGTAAAATTTGGGCTAATGATAAATTGAATATTTACCACTCACCAATGTCTCTGGTATCATCATTGGTAGCAGTCCAGTCTAGTAATTATTTATAAAAATTTTAATTGGTTGTTGGATACACCAAAGTCTCGGAGGCTTGGAGGTCAGGACAGAGACGACGTATATTGTTCCAAACAAATTTGGATTTGACAATTTCGTTTGGCTGTCATCAGAAAATTCGTCAGGACGCCAGGGCACTAAGAGCCCTGGGACGAACGCGTACCAAAGCAAATTTTAAATACAAAAATCCGCCCCTTTTCACCGGTACTTAATGTGGCCGGAAATTTTCCATGGCAATATTGGCCATCAGGGATCTTACCCGATTCCCTTGGCCCGGAGCAGCTTTAAGATTTCATCGGGCATCAACAATTTGCCCACAGAAATTACTTCGCCGTCCAGAACTAGCGCCGGTGTCACGAAAACGCCCAGTTTCACAAAATAATGCGGGTCTTTGACGTGCTCGATCTGGACTTTATCCCCTAAATTTGCCATATCCAAGGCCTGCGAGATGCGGTCATGAAAGAGAGATTCGCAAGTCGGGCAGCTTCCTAGAATCTCCAGTTTCATAATTGCTCCTTTATGAAAGTCAGATTAATAGGAACCCATTGAGTTTTTTTACATCATACCAGTGCAAAAAGCTGACCGTCACCATGCTTCTGTCCCAACGGTAAGTATCATGGTTACTACCGCCTGCTATTATTTACAACAATATTTTTCATTATATTTCGAAATCTAAATCTAAGGATTTGAGGCGGATGGTCATGGAGCTGAGCTAGCATTGGATTAGCTGCAGGCAAGAAGAAATCGGCCGGGTATTCGGCGCAGACCGCAGCATCGTCAGCCGGAACCGGGTGCGTCTGAAAAGTAAACTATTCATTTCAGAAATCGCTTAAGAAAAAAGTCCGTAAAGCGCGGGGCGTCGACATCGATGCATACATCTGCGGTCGGCGGCTTCTTTAAGCTCGGATGAATTGAGCGACGGTCGGCGACGGTCATCCCTTCGGTGATGCTACCTTGGGTTTCAACCTCGACGGGCATCGCTTCAGTCACAACCAAGGAAGGATCAATCACCACGCCGACTGCCAGGGGATCGTGCAGGAAAAAACGTGATTCGCCGGATCGTTTTGCGGTGGACTCGAAAGGGTGTCTGGTGCAGTCAATTAAGAATTGGCCGGCGGTAGTCTTGTGGGCTGCGGTCACAGCTGCGATGTCATCTGCGGTGAGCTTCACCTGATACGTGACATCGAGACCGACCATGGTTATGGGGATCCCTGCATTGAAGACAATGCCGGCGGCCTGGGGATCCACATAGATGTTGAATTCCGCCGCGGGAGTGACATTGCCGGCTACGCCGACGGCGCCGCCCATTAAAACGATCCGCTTGGCTGTGGCCATGGCGGCTTGGTCTTTTTTAATGGCCGCGGCAATGTTGGTGAGCGGACCCAGGGCAATGATGGTGATCGGCTGCGCTGCGGCGGCAAGCTGATGCAGAATCTCGTCGACGGCATTGCGGTTCGAAAGGGTCATCGATGAAAAAGGATAGCGGGGGCTGCCGGAACTGTCCCGCACGCGATCGAGACCGCCCAAGCCATCATCGCCGTGAAAGCCGGTGGCATAGACCGGTTTTTTTTGCAACGGGGCAGAGGCTCCCCGGGCCACCGGAAACCGGGGGGAAGCGGTTAGCAGAGCCAATATTCGAAACACGTTTTGGGTGGCAATCTCCACCGGGACATTGCCGCTGACGGTGGTGATGGCCGAGATCTGAAGCTCGGGGCTGCGAAGGGCAAGCACGATTGCCAGGGCATCATCGATGCCGGGGTCCGTATCGATAATAACGGGTTCGCTCATAATGTTCTCTTCATGGCCACATTATCTGAAATGCTGAATTACGCCCAGCGCAATTGTTCTATACAGTGTCATTTCTAACCAGCCTCGTCCAGGGTGTCAAATTATTATTTATGGGTATCTTGATCCATAAATCACTGATCAGGAATTGTCACATGGTTTTTTTCCCAAGCTTACCCAGTTGTTGCCATAAATAGTGATGAAAATGGTCATCAATCCATATGAATACTGGGATAATCCGAAATCGGAATGGGATTGCTGGATCTCACCCCTGGTTGATTCTTGTGTTTTTATTGTAGGGTGGGCTGTGCCCACCTTCGACTTTTAGATTCAGCGCTATTTGGTGGGCACAGCCCACCCTACAATAGGAAATTTTTACATCGTTAGACAGTTACGAACTCAGTTTCGCGAAAATTGTGCCAAGAATTTGTTTGCATCATTGTAAAGCACTAACATACAAGCATCTACAAAGATTTGAATTGAATTCAACTTTGTCACGGCGGTAGTTTTGTTTGAGTCATTTGAATTTTGGAATTTCGGTTTTGTTTCGTATTTCGAAATTTGAGTTTTGTATTTCCGGTTTATCCGGGTTAGGGTTTAGTGAGAAAAGGGGGCAGGACTTTGGATTTGGCGATTTTTTAGACAGCTGGACTAGGGAGTTTCAAGGCAAGGCACCTGAGAATACATAATCCATAACCCTGGTGTCTGGTATCATGCGATGAATCTCGGAAACGGCTGCCGGGATATATTGATTGCAGAGCTTCCTGCAATTAAGCCGTCATTGTTAACTGGCTAATTATTGTCCCCGTCGATCAATCCGCCGATGGCCCCCAGCAGGGAACCCTCACCCTTGCTGCTGCCGCCGGCTGAAGGCGCATGCCGCAAAATGCGGTCGGCCATCCGTGAAAACGGCAGGCTTTGCAGCAGGACCACGCCGGTGCCGCTGAGTGTGGCCAGAAATAATCCTTCGCCGCCGAAAAACATGGACTTGAGATTTCCGGCTCTTGCAATGTCATATTGAACTCCCTGGGTGAAAGCCACCAAGCAGCCGGTATCCACGCGAAGGGTACTGTTTTTGAGGGTCTTTTTGACAATGGTTCCGCCGGCATGGACAAAAGCCATGCCGTCGCCTATCAGACGCTGCAATATAAAGCCTTCCCCTCCGAAAAATCCGGCGCCGAATTTTTTGTTGAAGGCGATGCTGACCTGGGTTCCCAGGGCGGCACACAGGAAGGCATCTTTTTGACAGAGAATTTCGCCGCCGACTTTGCGCAAATCAATCGGCACGATTTTTCCCGGGTAGGGTGCTGCAAATGATACCCGCTTCTTACCCGCGCCGCCGTTGGTAAAATGGGTCATGAAGATGGATTCGCCGGTTAAAGCCCGCTTGCCGGCGCCCATAAGTTTGCCCAGCAATCCGTTGTCGGCCTGGGAGCCGTCACCCATCTTGGCCTCAAAGCTGATGCCGTCTTCCATATAATTCATGGCCCCGGCTTCGGCGATAACCGTCTCACCGGGATCGAGTTCCACCTCTACGATCTGCAGGTCGGATCCTATAATTTCAAAATCAATTTCGTGACTTGGCATGTTCCTTTCCTTTATACTGGCTTTGGTTTTACCTTCTTTTTCTACTTTTTACCTTAGAATATTGCGTTGCTATTTTCGCGCACAACTTAATTAAGCATCGGAATTTTGGTGAATTTCTTGAGAAAAAACTTGATGGGTCTGACCGGTATAAACCAATAAGGAAGGGATTGGATAAAATTAGGAGAGGGGGGGACGAAAGCTTGAATAGCAAATTGTAAAGGTAGATCTGCTAATCAAGCATTGATCATCATTGCCATTCTGATATCTTTTCGGTTCCATGTCCCAAAAAAGGTAATCCGTTTGGGCCTACAAATGTTCATTAATTTCGGAGTATAGGAGTACTGGAGTGCTGGAGTAATGTCTGAAGGTTGGATGTCTTCTCTTGGTATCCCAATACTCCAGTACTCCATTACTCCAGGTTCGAGACGTTTCATAAGTTCTTGAAATCTTGCTTTTACTTTTTCTGGGTTATAGTTATGAATTTTTTATTGATTTAATGTCCCGTCGTCGGCAGACCTGCGATCTCAGCCCCGTCGATGCCCTTGAAATGGACCGTTATACCCGAAGCCTCGGCGTGAGTCAGAAAGTTTTTCAGCACTTCCTTGACATCATAGTCCACTGCTTCCGACCGGGAACCGTCGATGGTAACTTCTACTCCGGCTTGAATTTCCCACAACACTTTCGTTAATGCCGCCTTATTGAGAAAAGACATATGCTCGGAAAGGTGGACGGTACCGCTATTGGTCTTCTCATCCACCTCCAGCCAATAGTTCGTTCTGTAGTTATAAAGCAGGATGTGAAAAACACCTACCAAAAGCCCCAGGCAGACGCCAATCAGCATATCCGTGAACAACAGGCCCAGCACCGTGGCAATAAACGGAAAAAACTGCTGCCAGCCCTGCCGGTACATCTCCCGGTAAATTTCCAGCTTGGAAAGCTTGTATCCGACCACGGTCAGGATCGCTGCCAGGCAGGCGAGCGGGATGTGGTTGAGCCAGGTCGGAATCAGCATGGCACTCACGAGAAGCAGAGTACCATGGAAGAAGGCGGCCGTCTTGGTTTTGCCGCCGGCCGACACATTCGTCGCACTGCGGACGATGACCTGGGTCACGGGGATTCCGCCGAGCAGGCCTGAAATCAGGTTGCCGATACCCTGGGCCTTCAACTCACGGTTCGTCGGCGTCACACGCTTCTGCGGATCGAGATTATCCGCCGCCTCGACGCTCAACAAGGTTTCGACACTCGCAATCACCGCCAAGGTAATTGCGACGATGTAGACTTCCGAGTTGCCGATTTGCGAGATGTCGGGAAACTTCAGGAAGTTCAGGAACTCCCCAAACGACTCGGCCACGGGCAATCGCACCAGGGCGTCGCCCGCCAGGGCCAGACCGGGCGCAGCAATTCTCACCACTTCATTGATCAGCGTACCGACGACCACAACAATGAGGGCGGCCGGGATCACGCTGATTCCGGGTCTGATCTTTTTGAGTGGGCCATCCCAAATAATAAGAATCGCAAGGGATACCAGTCCGATTCCGACTGCTACGGGGTGAATGCTCAGCAGGGTGTAGTACAGCTCAGAGAAGCTATTGTGTCCGTCCTGCTCCAGAAATTTGAGCTCGCCCATCCAGGAGGTATCGTTGCCCAATAGATGAGGAATCTGTTTGAGTATCATGATCACGCCGATGCCGGCCAGCATGCCCTTGATCACGGCCGTCGGGAAATAGTGCGAAATAATGCCGGCTCTCATATAACCCAACGCGATCTGCAGCAGGCCGCAGATCACAACGGCCAGCAGAAAAGCATCGTAGCCGAGCTTTGTTATCGCGGCAGCGACGATCACGGCTAGGCCTGCCGCGGGGCCGCTCACCCCAAGGGAGGACCCGCTTGCCACCGTCACGACGATCCCGCCGATGACACCGGCAATAATGCCTGAAAACAAGGGGGCGTTCGAGGCCAGGGCCACACCCAGACAGAGAGGCAAAGCCACCAGGTACACGACAACCCCGGCAATCATATCATCCTTAAGATACCGTCTATCGAACATGATTCTCTTCCAACTATCTGAATATCGAAAATTGACTATGTATGCTAACATGCTGGATATAATGGAATTTTTTGATATCCATAACAGAATTTTTTTTCAAGATCAAGAAATTAGGCAAGCGTAATTCAGTTATTCCGAAAAAATAGGCTGTCCGAAATCGTTAACCATTAACTTAACAGTTAACATCAACCCCTTAGCAGTTAAGCTCGTCAATGTCCAACAAGGAATTATTTAAATCACAATCTTAAATAATATCAAATCAGTATATATTAGAATCATTTCTATTTTTACCGGCATCAAAATTGCTAACTATTAACTCTGTTAAGTCTGATTAACGAAGGCTTCGATACCCGGTGCTGCCCGGTGGGCATTCGGCTGACTGGGTGTCCGCGTGCGACCGGAAAACAGCGGCAGGGCAATAAATGATAAAGGAGGAAGTTTATGGCACGAAAGTTAGGGTTTATTGGAATTCTGATGGCTGCAGCTGCAATTTTGATGCTGCCCAATGGATGGACGGCGGTTGACACAGCGCCGAAAGTGCAGAAAAACTGCATGAACTGCCATCAAAAGTTCGGCAAAATGAAAAACGTTTTGGCGGGAAACTTAAGCGGCAAATCTCTGAAGGCCAGCACGATCCAATTGAAAATCAATAATCGCCTGGAGTTGGTCAAGTTTACGCCTGAAACCAAAGTCAGAAACATACCCGATATGAAGGCGCTCAAAGGCGGCATGGCGCTGCGGGTGCACTATGAAACCATGGGCAGCGACCATGTTGCAACGAAGATCGTGGTCAAGCCCAAAATCAAAGTACCGCCGGAACAATTGATTAAAGTGAAAGAGTTGACGGCTCTCGTTGACAAGGGCCCTGAAGAGGGCGGCTACACCCTGGTCGATTCACGCCCCATGCCCGGATATATGAAGGGGCATATTCCCACGGCCATCTCCATGCCGTTTCCAAAAATGAAAGAGATGATGGACAAACTTCCCAAGGAGAAAGACCGGCTTGTCATCTTTTACTGTCAGGGATACAGGTGAGTGCTCAGCCCAATGGCTGCCAGGCTGGCAGCCAAAAAAGGCTATACCAACGTCAAGGTCTTTCACGCAGGTGCACCTGCCTGGCAGGCCCAGGGCAAGCCGCTGGTCACCACCCATGGTTTTGTTGCCAAGCGGTTGGACAACGTGGTGATGGTCGATACCCGGGGCCCCGAGGCAGCCAAAAACGGGCATATTCAGGGTGCTTTTGCCATTGCTCTGGATCGTCTGGTAGATGAGCGAGACGCCTTTCCATTGGACACCAAAGTCCCCATCATTTTGTATGGCGATCAAACAGATCTGGCCCAAATCACGCCGGTGGTTGAAGAACTGTCCCTGTGGGTGGATCACAAGATGTACGTGCTCGATGGCGGCTATGCCGGCTGGACCAAAATGGGCGGCCAGGTCCAGCGTGAGAAAATCCGCACCAAAATCGTTTATCTTCCCAAACCGGGTCCCGGTGAAATTGTCGGTGACGAATTTATGAATATCGTCAACGGCCAGCCTGAAGACAAAGTCATACTGGATGTCCGCACGGCGGAAGAAGCCTCTGAAGGCAAAATCGAATGGGCGGTTAACATCCCCCTGGACGACTTGCTGAGCAATCTCGACCAATTGTCGAAGGACAAAGAAATAATCGTCCATTGCGGCACCGGCATGCGGGCGCAGATGGCTTACGCATCCCTTACAAATGCCGGTTACAAATCCAGATTTCTGAATGACAAGGTGGCTTTTATAAATGAACAGCCCATTTGCTGCTTCAAGGAATAAACTCCGTTTATAAATACTAATTCTTTTGCAAATAAAAAAGCATGCGAGCCTGCGATGGTTAATCGCGGGCTCGCGTTGCAATTTCTACTCAATTTTTATAATCACGAGGGTTATGTCGTCATCCTGGCGAATGCCCTTGGTGTAGTTTTCCAGTTCCGCGAAGATTTTATCGAGTATCCTTTCGGCGCTAAGCCGGTGGTGACGTCTGATGAGGTCCTGAAATCGTTCTTTCCCAAACATGGATTGGTTGCGGCTGCGAGCTTCCCAGATGCCGTCCGTGCCGACTGCGATCAACTGGCCCGGGCTCAACCCGGTGCGCGACGAGATTGGATATGCCGCGCTTTTTTCGACCCCGAGTGCCAGACCTTCTCCTTGAAGCTCTTCGAAATCTTCTCGCGCGGGGTCGTATAAAAGGGCGGGGTCGTGGCCGGCTCGCGCCCATTCGATTTGTTTGTGCTTCAAATCGACCGTGAGGAAAAACAGGGTCATAAAGTGGCCGGTGTCCGCCAGATCGCTGCAAAGGTTCCGGTTCATAGACCCCAGAAAGTCGGATATGGTGCCGGGCTGAGAGGCTCTCATACGCAGAAAAGCGCGGGCGGAAGTCATGAGCAGGGCGGCATCCAGCCCATGGCCGGAAATGTCTCCTACGACGACGCTGAGGCTTTGCTTCGCCATGCCGGTCGGTTGAATGTAATCAAAATAATCGCCGCCGATTTCTTCGCAGGAGACATTGCGGCCGGCAACGTCGAGCCCTTTTACCGACGGCGCACGACGGGGTAGCAGACTCTTTTGAACTTCACCGGCCAATGCCATGGCTTTTTTCTGGTAGGTGATGTCCGTGACAAATATCATATAGCCGATCGCATCGCCGCCATCGTTTCGCAGCGCACCGGCGTGCATCAGGATGGGAATCCGGTGGCCGTTGCTGCCGACCAGTTCGCTCTCGGTCCGGAGGTAATTTTTGCGAATCAGAACGGATTTGGAGGTAAGAAAACGTTCTTTGTATTTCGGACTCACGAAATCCGCCGGCGTTTTACCGATAATTTCACCAATGCCGTAGTTGAGCAATCGACACAAAGCGGTGTTGGCGTCAATGATTGACATTTGCTCGTTTAGTAGAATGAATCCCTCGCCGGCGGTTTCGACAATACGGCGATATTTTTCTTCACTCTTGCGCAAGGCCTCCTCGGCTTTTTTGCGCTCCCGGATATCCCGAATGATGCCGGTATAAAAAATTTCATCCCGCACCGTCCAGGTTGCCAGCGATAATTCAATTGGAATCTCAGGGCCGGCCTTGGTACGTGCAAAGAGCTCCACCGTTTTTCCGATTACGCGGCTTTCGCCGCCGGCTGTAACCCGCTGCATACCATTGCGATGTGCGTCGTGAAAACGCTCTGGAATGATGAGCTCGAGTCGTCGACCGATGGCTTCCTCAGATGTGTAGCCCAGTATTCTTGTGGCCGCGTTGTTCCAACTGACGATAACGCCGGCATGATCGGCCGAAATGATTGCATCGACCGCCGATTCCGTAACCGACCGGAACTTTTGCTCGGCCTGTTTGCGTTCGCTAATGTCGCGGATTATGCCTGTGTAGTAGCGTTCCTTGTCCAAAAACCAGGTGGCCAACGACAATTCGACCGGAAACTCACTGCCATTTTTACGCACGGCGGCCACTTCGACGGTTTTTCCGATAACCCTGCTCGGGCCGCCCGAGCTCACCCGCTGTATTCCCTCTTGATGAGGCTTGTGAAACCGCTCGGGTATGATCAGCTCCAGCGGCCGGCCGATCGCTTCGTCCGCGGTATATCCGAATAGCGCGGTGGCCGCGCTGTTCCACGAACGAATGTTACCGGAGATGTCAGCTGAAATTATGGCATCAATCGCTGATTCCATGACCGATCTGAACTTCGTTTCCGATTCGCGCAGCGCCATGCGGACTTTTGAAACGGTGACCTGGCGCTCGACGCGCGCCAGGACTTCGCGTGCCTCGAATGGTTTGGTGATCAGATCGTCACCCAATTCGACGCCTTTTATTCTGGTATCGGCGTCATCGAGGGCGGTTAAAAAAATTACCGGAATATATTTTGTCTCTTCGTTTTGTCTGAGCTCCGCCAATAGCGAAAACGGATTGATATCGGGCAAATTGTCTCCCAACAATACGAGGTTCGGCTTCGCCGCACAGATATCGGTCAAAGCGCTTATTCCGTTAGTCTCTTTAGCCACGCGGTACCCGTTGTCCTCCAGCAGTTCTTGGAGCACATCGGCGTCGACCGAACTGTCATCGACAATGATAATGCTGCCGCGATTGGGCATTTTCTCACCTTTTTCTTAGATCAAACCAAAATATTCTAAATACTTATCACTGTCGGCATCATCGTCAAATATTTTCCGACAGCAGCAACTATGCCCCGAGCCCAACAAAAGTAAAGTATACCCTGTTGCGCCCGAAGCCGGAGCCGGTTTGTGGAGAAAAAACTGCAGAAGATGAAACGCTCCGAATGAAGCGATCCTGGAGATGGCCACCTGGCGGAACAGCGCTAAGATAAACCCTAACATTGCATTAATTCTTGTCATCTAGCCTGACCGATGTACTTGAGACCGTTGCTAATTACTAGCAGATGCTGGATGCTGGATTCTTGATGCTGGATGACGAAGAAAGCACGATCGGAGCATTCCACCACCATCCAGTATCCAGTATCCAGAATCCAGGATCAGTCAATACTGGCGCCGGTTTTCATTGCAGCGGCTAAGATTGTTTTCAAAATTTTATGCAACTATAGGGTAAACTAGATGTCGCCGCCTATCTACGACACATTATGAAATTTCTTCAGCATCGGTTTAATACCGCGTTGGCTGAATTCCTGCCAGATGGCATTGTGTACTTCTTTTCTGACACTGTTGCGTTCGGTGTAAGAAACCAGGTAATACACCCAATAGTCGGCCGCCCAGTCGTTGAATCCCGCATACATGACCCAGGGTTCTTTGACGGCGTCGAAGCGCACCAAAATTTCATTCAAGAGCTTTTCCATCTCCGCAGGATTCTGCCCCGGCTCCAGATAGACGGAGCCGCCTTGCCAGACATGCTGACCGGAATAGTTCACAATAACCGACTCCGCAGCCTGGTGGTTGGGAATGGTCACGGACCAATTCCAAACGGACCGGATCCGGGTGGTGCGCCAGGTCATGTTTTCCACTTTACCCACATGCCCATCGACTTTTACCATGTCGCCGATTTTAAAGGGCCGCTCGAGGTTGATCGCAAGGCCCGAGAAAATATTGGAGATATTCATCTGAATCGCGAGGCCGATGACCATGGCGAGCACACCGGAGGTGGCGAGGAGGCCGGTGATGGTCTTGCCGAAGACAAAGGCCACGATCATGAAAAAGGCGACCGTATAGATAATGAAGGCCACCATGCCCCGCACCAAATTGGGAATGGACTGACCGGCCTTCTTTTCCAATCGGCGCCAGAGGAAGATTTCGATAGCGCGAATCAGGAAGAATGCGATCAGGAGGATGGCTAGAAATTTGCCTACGGCCATGACGGCGGCCCTCTGTTGGACCTGGAAGTGGTCGGCCCGGGTAATCCCGATCTCCCCGAGCTGCAGCTGTTTCATCTCCCGGTCGCTGAGATCGCCTTCCAGGGTCTGAATCTGCCGGATATCCTGGGCCGGGAATCCGATATAAGCATTCACCTGTCGCTCAAGCGTCTTTTGCCGGGCTTTGATATCGCCGATTTCCCCCTGGTAGATTGCCATTTCGCTCTGCAGGCCGAACCGGGAGTGACGGTTTTCAAACAGGGAGATCCATTTTTTCATTGCAGCCCGTTTCACTTCGATTTCAAAGAGACTTTCAATCGCCTTGTCTACCGCGGCCTTTTTGTTTTTTTCATCGAAGGGCGTGGGTATTGAGAGGGTCTTTCCGGTCTCTTTTTTCCATTGCTTCTGGATTTCCGCCGCCTTCTTCGGGGCTAAACGCATTCGGATGTGCGCCTCCGAGCGGCGTATCTCCAGCTCCAGGGCAGCCAGCTTCTCGCGTATCAGCGGCAGAATTTCCTCCATCAGGGGGCTTTCTTTTTCGCTGAGAGACTGCAAGCGTTCAAACGCTTTTTGCTGCATGGATAGATTTTTGAGCTTTTTCTCCAGCTTGATCACCTCGGCAAAATATTCGAGTTGGATCTCGGTCAAAGCCTTGCCCCGCTCGGAGGCGAAGAAGCTGAGCAGGTATTCGATTTGGGTCCGGCTTTCAGCCAGTCGTCGAATGGCCTCCTGGGTAAGGTTCTTTTTCTCGGTTTCCGACCAATCCGCGTAAGTCACTTTAAAGCTTGCGAGATGTTTATCCTGGTCCTGAAGGACGCGGATCTTTGAGTAGAGAATTCCGAGTAAATCATTGAGGTGCTCAGGGAGCTGATTCTGTGTTTGTACCCGCTTCGACAATTGAACCAAACGCTCATCGACCCGGCCCTTGCGCCGCTGGCGCGTTGCTAATTCCTCCTGCAGTTTTTCCAGGACCGTGCGGTCCATGAGCTGATCCAGATTGGGCGGAACCTGATCGGGCCGGATCTCGCGCCGGCCCACACGTTTCTGTATTTCAATAGACCCTTCCCGGATTTGCCGAGCGGAAAGCAGCGCGTTGTTCAATGTGTCGATCATCTCCTCCAGGCCCACCTTTTCCGCCTGCAATACCTTCAAAAGGGTTTGCTCCTGTTGCCTGTTTTCTTCGATGAACTCAATACGACCGGAGAGCAGGTCCAGGTAGGCTTGCATTTCAGTGACGAGTCCCCTTAGGGGCTGATCCGTTTCATCCCCCCACTTATTTAGGATTCGAGGGGGAGCAACAGCCGCCCTGCCGGTCGCCGGCTCCGGTTGCTTTTCCGGCAACTTAATATCCGCCAGGCCGTAAATCCGTGCCCTGATTTCTCCCAGAAGCTGCATCATTTCCTGTTGCGTTGCCGCAAACAGGGGCCCTTTGGTGGAGTCCAGCTTGAGCTCGGCGCCCGCGACCTTGGCGGCCGCTTGCTCGGCCTGGTCGCGCATATCGGAGAGGATCTTTTGAGCCGCCGCCAGGGATTGACTGGAACCATGAAATTTCTCGATCAGTTCCTCTACCTTCAAATCCTGGAATAAATCTTTCTGCTTTTCCCGGTTTTCCGCATTAACCAATACGGTTCTGACAGTTTCCTGTTTGGACAGAAATTCCTGATGGGCAGTGCGGGCGTTTTGGAGTTGCTCTTCAATGGCGGGTAGGAAGGCTTTGACTTTCTCGGCCGCCGCCAGTGTTTCCGAAGTCAAAGAGACCACTTCCTGGGCGTTTTGTTCGAGCAGCTCGGGCGCGAAATTCGCCGGCAGCAGTCCCGCCGGGATCTCTGCCTTCGACCGTTGCTCGTCAAGAAGTTTTGCGATCGCCAGCAGCCGGGTGAATTGATCGCCCAATTCGCCGTTCTTGACTTCAATGTCGTTGCGCTGCTGAATCGCCTTTTCATAGAGCGCTTTAACTTCGTCGAGTCGTTCGATCTCCCGGTCGTGAAATGCAATCCGAGCCTCAAGCGCTTTAGCGTAAGCTTGGGCCTTTACCGGATAATAAGTGAGCGCCTCCAGGCTCATCTCTTCCACCGGGATAGGCTTCCGGGCTTCAAGGTCCTCGGCCAGCTGCTGCGCCCGTTTCCAGAGTTGGTTGAAACGATTGATAATCAGATAGTAGGTGCCGATATCCCCTTCATGTTCCTCCATGAGGTCCCGGTACTGGGATGCCAGCCGCTCTATGGGTTGCCGGCTGAGTTGCTTTTCAAAGGCAATAACCTTCTGGGTCTGTTGAATGCGTTGGGTCAGCTCCTTGGCCATGACTTCCGTGGCGGTTATCGCCTGATCGAGCTGCCCTTGTTCCGCCTTCAGATTCTCGAGTTCATATTGGATGGCATCAATTCTAAGCTGCAAAATGTCAAGTTCTCGCTCATAGCGATTTTGACGCTTTCGGGTTGCCTCGAGATCAGCCAATTTTTTGGGAACCTGGTCGGCAATGAGGGTGCCGTCCTCCAGTCGCCACTGAATTTCCAACACGGCACCTTTAAGCACCCCGATGCCGCTCAGCCAGCCTTGAAGTGCCTGCCTGTTCTGTGTAACCCGATCGCGCTGTTGATTCAGAAGGACCTTTTTTTCTTCCAGAATCGGCGCGTTCCGTCTCAGCGCCTGATGCAGATTCTCGATTTCCCCGATGCGTTTTTCGAGTTCCTCCGGGGTCGGGGTGTCGGGCAGCTGCGGCAGTGTCTCAAGCGGTGCAATGCCTGCAAGCCTCTTTTCCAGCGCTTCGATGCGCTGGATATCGTGTTTCAGGGCTCGCTCCTGAGCTTTCAAAACCGGTTCAATGGCATCGAGGAGGGTCGCCGCCTTTTCAAGTAGAGCCGGGTTGTCGAGGTTTTGCAATTCCAGCTTCTGCTCCGCATCGACAGGGATGCCGGCCCCCAAAAAAACGACCAGCAGCATGGTGATCAAGGTAACCCGGGTGCCGACAAAACCAAGTGCTATCTTCTTCATGTTCGACCTTTCCAACGTCCTGTTCTTCCGATCTGTTTCATTTCAAATGAGGTCCGCTAACTCCGACGGAGGATCCGCATAGGTTCTACCGACCCGATGAGTAACAATAACCTAGAACCGATTATTTTGGGAATAAGGCAATTCCGCGGGAAAGCCCCGCAAGGCAGACAGGAGGAATTACCCAAGCATGACGCAGGGAGTCTACCGCATGTCAAGTGTGATTGCAAATTACATTTTATTGGGATCCCCATGAAAAGTGAATATTGGTTGACGGCCGTAATATCGATTGATAAGGGATTTTATCAATGAATGACGAATGTCGAACGACGATTGACGAATGGTGGAATCGCTTCAGGCTTGGGGCTTCGCTCTTCGAGCTACGACCCCACACGTCGCCTTCGGCTGCGACTCCGCACGTCGCTCATTGGATTCAAAAAAGATAGAATGCATTATTCGATGTTCAATGTTGGACGTTCGATGTTCGACGTTCATTAGTTTCTTTTCCGATCAGACCGACTGTCCTTGTGCCGCCGGCCACCGATCCTATGCAATTGGTGACCAGTTTGAAACTGGACGACTAGGTTTATCGCAGGAGGTGATCCATGAAAATTCGGCGTATATTGGCTTACCAGGTCGACTTGCCTTTGCACGAAGGCAGCTATAAGTGGTCGGGCGGTAAATCCGTCGAGGTTTTTGACAGTACGGTTGTGCGAATCGAAACCGACCATGATATCGTCGGGCATGGCGAGGTATGTCCTCTGGGACCGGTATATCTGCCGGCCTATGCCGAGGGCGTGCGTGCGGGACTGGCGAAGCTGGCGCCCGAGCTGATCGGCGAGGATCCCTGCCAGTTGAGCAAGATAAATTGGCTTATGGAACGCGTATTGAAGGGCCACCCCTACGTCAAATCGGCCCTTGACATGGCGTGCTGGGATATTGCGGGGCAGGTGGCCGGGCAGCCGGTCTGCAATCTGCTGGGAGGCCGCTATGGCGCTGATGTTATTCTCTACCGGGCGATATCCCAGGAAACGCCCGAAAAAATGGCCGAGAATGTTGCCGGGTACCGTGCCGAGGGGTACCGGCGTTTCCAACTTAAAGTTGGAAGCGATGCGGACACAGATGTGCAGCGGATTAAGGCGGTTGCGGCCGTCATGCAGCCGGGCGACATCCTGGTGGCGGATGCCAATACCGGGTGGTTGATGCATGACGCCGCCAAAGTTGTCAGGCAGGTGCACGACACCGATGTCTATATCGAGCAGCCGTGCCTATCCTATGAAGAATGTCTATCAATTCGACGCCGCACGAATCATCCTTTTATTCTAGATGAATCCATTGACGGCCTTGGCACGCTGCTGCGCGGCCACAACGATGATGCGATGGATTTGGTGAACATCAAGATCAGTAAATTCGGCGGGTTGACCAAGGCGGCCCAGGCCCGCGACCTCTGCGCCTCGCTGGGTATTGCGATGACCATCGAGGACAGCTGGGGCGGCGATATCGTCACCGCCGCGATTGCCCATTTAGCTCACAGTACGCCGACTGAATTGCTCTTTACTTCAACCGATTTCAACAGCTATGTTACCGTCAGCATCGCTTCCGGCGCACCCCGGCGTCGGGGCGGCAGAATGGCGGCTTCGAGTGAGCCCGGCTTGGGTATCCGGCCGCGCGCGGAGATTCTGGGCAAACCTGCCCTGGACATCCATTGAAGTGTTTAAAAATGACTACCAGGTGTCCACAAAATTACGGCGCTGAACTTGGGACCGAGTCGGCGGCGGGGCGGAATTTATCGCTTTGAGAATTACTTTGCGGGTATCTGCCGGATCAATGACCCCATCGATTTCCAAATGAGCGGCTGCCTCGGAAGCCTTGCCGATCTCGTACATTTTTGCCACGAGTTCATCGAACAAGGCCTGGCGCTGAACTTCTTCTTCCACTGCTGCCAGCTCCTTCCTATAGCCCAGCTTTACCGCGCCCTCCAAACCCATGCCGCCGAATTCACCGGTCGGCCAGGCCGCCGTATAAACCGGAGAGAGAAAACTGCCGCCTGTCATTGCCATGGCGCCCAGACCATACCCTTTGCGCAGAATGATCGCGACGACGGGAACGGTGACACTGGCGTATGAAACAAAAAAGCTGGACATACGACGCACTGCAGCCTGGGCATCGCTTGCAGGACCCACCATAAAACCAGGCGTATCGGTAAGGGAAAGAATCGGCAGTTCAAACGCGTCGCAAAGCTGTAAAAAGCGCGAGGCTTTTTCGGCCGCCTCCGAATCAACAGCGCCTCCCAGGTGCATACAATTGTTGGCGATCAAGCCTAACGGTTTGCCTTCCAATCGGATAAACCCGGTTAATACGCCAAGTCCGTAGCCGCTTCGCAGCTCGGTAAATGAATCTTCATCCGCCAGCACTTCGATCACCTGTCGCACCGGGTATGCCCTGCGTCGGTTCTCCGGTACGATTTCCCTCAGTTTATGCTGGTCACCGCAAGACCAATTCTCGAGCGGACCTTGAAAATACCCCAGCAATTTTTTTGCAATCGCCGTCGCATCCCCTTCGTCTTCTGCCACAATATCCACAACACCGTTTTTTTCCTGAATATCGATCGGACCGATTTCGGTCGGTTTAAACGTTCCCAACCCACCCCCCTCGATCATCGCGGGACCGGCCATGCCGATCCAGGAAGTTCGCGTTGCAATGGTAATATCGGCGCAGCCGAACAAAACAGCGTTGCCGGCAAAACAGAATCCATTGTTGATTGCAATCCGGGGGACCTGACCGCTGAGTTTGGCCCAGGTATAAAAACTATCCAGATTAAGGCCGGCAATCATTGTCGTGACATCGACATCCCCGGGGCGCCCACCGCCGCCTTCGGTGTAAATAATTACGGGTATCCTCAAATCCCCGGCGAGTTTAAAAATGCGGTCCAGTTTTTTATGGTGAAAAAACCCTTGGGTACCTGCCAGCACCGAATAATCGTATACAACCACCGCAGTCCGGCTCCTATCCTTGCCGAAAATGTCCCGGTTGACGGTGGCCGTACCCGTAATCACCCCGTCCGCTGCCGTGTTGATCTGCAGATCCTCCAGCGATTGGCGTTGCCGTTGAGCGGCTACGGCCAGTTGTCCATACTCAACGAATGAATCGGCATCGACCAGATCGGTAAGATTCTCCCGCGCGGTCCGGTAGCCGGCTGCATGGCGTTTTTCGGCAGCTTTCGTGCGTTCGCCGTCCAGGGTACGTGATAATAATTCCTGTAGTTTGGTCAGTTTGGTCTTGTCGCTCACTGAAATGTCCTCTGTTCATTGAATTAGGTTATCATCTTCAGCAGAAATTTTATTGGAAGCTTTTGTAATTAAAGAAATTGCCTTCCCTTGCCCCACGACAAATATTCAGTGGCAATGCGGATAGAACTGAGAAATTACCAGCTATCAATTCCCCTGAAAACGTTCGGGATAGGTTTTGGTTATATGAAACACGCCGTAGAATCAATCGATATTACGCTATACTCAGGGACTTCGTCGGTTTGACCCACTGATTCGAAGGGATTACAACGCTATGTATGCGCTATTGGGAGAAATGAAAAAAGAAGGTTGCAAAAAGATTTTGGGGACGCCCATAAAACTATAATATTCGTCTCAGATCCGAGCAGAAAATTAGTATTTAGTGGGCATCCCGGTTATTCCGGCTTTCATACGCACATGAATAATTCGGTGGTCACTAGGCTTTGATGGGCAGGCCGGATTTATCTTTGAAGGAGCCAACGGCGATCATGATGACATCAATCAAGGCCCATATTCCCAGTCCACCCAGGGTGATTAGCTGCAATATTCCTGTGCCAATTTTTCCCACGAAGAAACGATGGATTCCTAATGCACCTAAAAATAAGGCCAACAAGAGCGTGGGTACAAATCCTTTTGGGCTTTTTTCGACAGTGGTTTCGGTCATGATAAAACCTCCTATATAAATTTTGATTTTCCAAACCAAACCCATCAGAGGCAGACAGAAGTTAATCTCGGTCTGTGCGATGGTTGATGGTTTCGCGAACAATAGGGGAGCCCGGTCAATTGGACAAATACTAAGGAAATTTCGGGTTCCGCCTTCAAAAAGCTAGTATCGGGAGCTTGGTTGGATTACTGAAGGAATATTTCGCAAATAAATTGGGATAGAAATAAAAGTCAACAGCTTGTATTACATCGTAAGTAGCAGAATGCTTTTTTTTAGGAGCTTGTCTCGGTTTATTATTTACTTTCCCAAAACTTTTCGGATTGTCTGGGCAATATCTTTTCTGAGCACCGGTTTGGAAATGAATGCCCGGATGCCCATAGCCGCGGCCTTCTCAGGATTGATCCGCGAGCTGTAGCCGGTGCATAAAATAACAGGGATTTCAGGCTTTATTCGAATTAATTCTTTTGCCAAATCATCTCCGGCCATATTCGGCATGGTCATGTCGGTAATTACAAGATCGAATTTATCCGGATCAGCCTTGAACAATTTCAGTGCCTCGAGGCTCTCCGTGCGGGAGGTTACTTTATAACCCAGGGATTCGAGAGTCAGTTTTCCGATATCGACCAAGGCCGGTTCATCATCAACAAACAGGATGTGTTCAGAGCCGATAGGAAGAGGTTGTTCAATCCCGGCGCGGGCATCCAATTGGCTTTCAACCACAGGCAGATATATTTTGAAGCTGGTGCCCAGCCCCAGCCGGCTGGAAACCGCTATGGCCCCCTCACAACTGCCGACGATGCCGTGAACGACGGAGAGCCCCATTCCTGTCCCCTCGCCTTTTTCCTTAGTGGTGAAAAATGGATCGAATATTCGATCCATAATTTGCGGGGAAATGCCGTCACCAGTATCGCTGACAGTGAGTTCGAGATAAACTCCGGGTTTCAGCTCTGGATTTTCGCTCATAGAATCCGATTCTATTTTAGTCTCGGCCAGCGTCACGCTCAGCACTCCTCCTTTCTCCCGCATGGCATAACCCGCATTGGTGCAGAGGTTCATTACCATCTGGTGAATTTGGGTTGGATCTGCCATTACCAGTGAATTGTGACGGATATCCTTGCGGATTTCGATGGTGGAGGGCAATGAGGCCCGCAGAAATTTGAGGGCTTCCTGGACGATGCGTTTTACCTGAACCAGCTTGCGCTTCCGCTCGGCCTGACGGCTGAAGGTTAAAATCTGCTGGACCAGTTCCTTGGCGCGCCCGCCCGCCACAAATACTTCTTGAAGATAATCAAAAAGTAAGGAGCCTTTTTTAACAGAGCTAAGTGCAAGTTCGGTGTACCCTATCACGGCCGAGAGAATGTTATTGAAATCGTGCGCTATGCCTCCCGCCATGGTGCCGATGGATTCCATTTTGTGGGACTGGATAAGCTCGGATTCAAGTTGCTTGCGCTCGGTAACGTCGGTAAACATTCCACTGAGTCCAACTGCTTTGCCTGCCTCAAGTATGGGTTTGCTGGAGGATCGAATCCAGTGATACTTGCCCGACTTGGCCAAAATCCGATATTCATCTGGCTTAAGATTTCCGGCAGGAATATTCGTAAATTGGTCAATGAGGTATGCCAAATCGTCAGGGTGGATAAATTTTGAAAAGTGGCTGCCGATGATTTCCGATTGATCGTATCCAAGCACCTTTTTGACAGCTGGGCTTATATAGGTGATATGTCCGTTCTCGTCGGTGGAATAGATGACATCATTGATGTTCTCAACCAGGTCCCGGTATTTCGCCTCGCTTCTTCGCAGCCTTTCTTCCGTCTGTCTGCGTTCGGTGATGTCTTCCTTCAATCTGATCCGCAGGTCGTTGATTGTACCGGCCAGATGATCCAGCTCATCCGGTCTCCACATTTTGTCCGATCGCCTGTCGAGAGCAAGTTTTTGATCCAGGTCGTCAACATCCAGGCTTTTCGTAAAATTTGCCATTTTGCCAATGTGCCGTGCCACGGAGAATTCGATAATCAACAGGATAAACAGAGCCATCAGCATAAAACCCGTTCCATACGCAAATAAAATGATAACAGATCGTTCCCTCAGTCGGTTATAGGTCTGGGTCAGACTGGCTTTCACCAACATTGTGCCGACGTGTATTTTTTCACCCGCAGACCGGTGATATTGCAAATTGTATTCTTTTGAAATTGGGTGGGCGACCTCAGGACTTCCGAGTTCAATTCGATAAGAATCACCTCCTCTTTCTTCTGTCACTTGCAAAAACTCTATGCCCGGAAACTGCAAAGCGCCTCTCAGCTGAATCTTCAACTGTTCATTGTCTACGAGGTAAGAACTCGTGGTTATGGCAGGCAGGTAGCTGTTTTCAATAAAGTCAAGATTCGCGTAAATCGCTTCAACATCCCGGCGATATTCCAGATAGAGCTGAACAATGCTGGCCAGCAGGGCAAAAATCATGCCGCTGACGACGATAAGTACAACCAAGCGTATGGATAACCGCCTGTTTTTTAGGCGTTTAAAATACTTGGTAATCATGATTCGATCTTTTGTGATTCTCTGTGTTTTGTCATTCTGAAATACGGTTTATCTTTCCTTCTTTTTTCAATTTTATGATACCGGTCTCGACGACTGAGACCAGGGCCTTATGCTTTTTATGCAGATAATGATACAGGGGAGCCCGAATGATGGGCGGCGTCACCATCTTTACATTCATATTGCTGTGCGTGTTCAGGAAGTCTTGCCCATAGTTGGTCGATATGACAACGACATCAATCCTTCCGGCATTCAGAAGGTGGAAAAGCTGGTCGAGCGAAGATGCAATGATACGGTTCATCCCATCAGTGTTGGCTTCAAGATATCTGATACCTCGGGGAATTCCGATTTTATAGGCTGCGAGGCTGTCCCAGCCATGGATGACGATCTCAGCGTTTTTGACAAAGGCAGAACCTTCCAGGAAAAAAATCGGCTCAGGCACTTTGATTAGATTCGGGTAATCTCGGCTGATTCCATCTATGCGTTGAACCTCCCCGTCAAATTTACCGGAATTCGATAAAATAAGGGCTCGTTCGGCCGGAAAGGCTCGCGTACTAATTTTTATTCCTATGTCTTTATATACCTGCTCGAGTATGCGCGTGCATATTTCATGATTAACGGAATTCTCTATTCCTGAAAATCTAAGGTTTGACTCGGCACCTATAGCTTGACTGAAGATGACAACGGGCATCAAGACAGCCATTGCAGGTATTGATTTCAGGCGCATGGTTATCTCCGGAATTTATGGTTGATTATGAATATCTTCCCAGGTAGACGTCATGGAGAGAATAAAGACAGTTCATGAACCCGCTTATCGATTTTGCTCCTGCCTGGATTGCGTGTTCAGGCATGCCGGTGCGTTGCAAAGCTCAACAGTATGAATTTGACTTTGTTGGCCTCTATCCTGGCGGCTGCCTGGCTGTGGCTCGCTTAAAGGTACACAAATAAAATTTCTGAAAATTCGAAACGATCAACGAATAGGGGCAGACTCAGCTCTGGATGATTTTCGCGTTCAAGAAACAGGATTAGATAGAATAGAGAAATTTATTTGAAAGGCGCCTTTTAATGCTTACTAAAACTCAGAATCAAAGTAGAATAATATTTTATCATGATTGCCCCAAACAAATAACCCCATCTCTTTATCTTTAAGAAACAGGGGTGATTGTGTTCAGGCCAAGACAACCTCTCTATAAAGGTCAGCACATTGTTTTTAATATTGGCAAGTTAGCACAGTATTACAACCAATGTCAATTTTTGAAATAAATTTCGTATAGTTTATTCAGATATTTGGCAGATATAATTACTTAGCCATTTTGAAACAGACTAACCAGCGATGTCTGGAGGACGCAGCCCACCTTGCGCTACGGAGTTTTAGCAACGTAAAGATACATCGATAGTGCCGCAAATTGGTTACCGCTTTACCTTGTAGTTAGGCCTTCTATTTTGATGATGACCTACATCCGGGAATAAACATGGGAGTGTGTTTTCGGTATTCGATATAGTCGTCCCCCAAGCGCTTGATCAGTTCAGGCTCCTCGATCTTTTTCAACTCCCAGACATTAATCAATATATAAAGGGGCGTGAAGAAGAGCACCAGGGATGCCGAATTCACCATGAATCCTATACCGAACAAAAACAAAAAGATTCCCGACAGCATGGGGTTTCGCACGTGCCGGTAAGGGCCTGTGTCGACGACTTTCGGTGGGGGATTGAAGGGAACAGGCGTTCCCTTCACTTTCAGAAAATGAAACACAGACCAAACCGTAACGGCGAGCCCGGCGGCAATCATGGGAACCGATACCGGAAGCCTTGGGCCCTCCGGTAGGATACGCGGCAGATTCAATACCCTGTCAATCAACAATGCGGCAACCACAAACAAAGCCGTGAACGCACCAAACAAGGTCACGCCGACCGGCGTCAACAGCATCCGGGTCTTTTTGGTGCCGGTTGCCGCTTTGTTCAATAGGTTGATCCAGCGGTTTCGAAATGCCATTTTAAATTGGTGATCAAATATTGGCAGTCTCGCAAAAAGTCGAAAAACGACCTGTTTACGAGAGAGTTTGGTATTTGGTGTTTAGTGTTTAGTGGTATAACATTTTGATATGACGTGTGAAGGGTTTTACCAAATACCAAACGCGAAACACCAAACACATGATGAATTCGACTTTTTACGAATTCATCAATATTGTATCCTTAAAGTCTACCCTATGAGCGTCTAACTATGGCAGATTTAAGCCACTTATACGGGATGAGCATAGACACGCGATTTTGGTACTCTGTATATTTTTCTCCAAATTCCCTGACAAGTTTTTTTTCTTCAAAATAAGTTCCCACAATCAAATAGGATGTCAGTATTATGTTGACAATTATCACAGATACGTCCATTGGTCGAGCCCAGACAAGTAGTATAGCCGCAAGATACCAAGGATGCCGGGTTATTTTCAAAACGCCCGACGTGTCTAACTCACCCGTATCGCTTATCGCCTTGTTCGAGGTTCCTTCTTTGATCTGTTTTATTCCCAATAGTTGATCCATATTGTAGTGCCGCCCACCGAGGAAGAACAATAAGACGGCCGTGGCCAGTAAGAGAACCTGCATCGGGCGCAGATACCCATTCCATTGGAAAATCGCTTGAGTCTGGATCGCTCGGGCATATAGAGCGACAGGCACAAGTGTTATAATGGCAACGAGGTTGAAAAATAATCGATAAAAACGAAATCTGTGCCCCAAGCGTTGCTTTAAATATTCCGTCACCGATACGGAGATCATTGCAGTGTGCAGGACACACCATGCGGCCACGAGTATCGAAAGAATTAAGTATTTATCGTAATTTATCAGTTCCATAATTTACATAGTATACCCTAACCCGGATAAACCGGAAATACGAAACTCGAAATACGAAATACGAAGCAAATCCGAAATTCCAAAATTCAAATGTCTCAAATAAAATTACCGTCGTGACAAGGTTGAATTCAATTCAAATCTTTGTAAATGCTTGTTTGTTAGTGCTTTACAAAGATGCCAGCAAATGTTTTGCACAATTTGCGCGAAACTGAGTTGGTAACTGTCTAACCCTGCGAAAATTCCTTACCGTAGGGTGGGCTGTGCCCACCGAGCCTCGCTGAATTCATCTGTAAAAGTCGGGCAGAGTTCACCGTAAACCAATACTATCGGACTCAAGCACAGGTGAACTCCAATGACCACATTTATCGTTAACAGCTGCAGGATTTATTTGCCAAATGATCACACGGCATATCATGATATTCTTTTATCCCAATGAGTTCATTTATGCTGTTTGTCAGGGCAATATGGGCACCCTTTTTTACCTGACCGGCAATTTCTGAGACTCGCCTGATTTCTTCAAAAGTAATGCCTGAATTGATAGCTTTTTCATAAAGGTGCTCAAAGCACGGTATGCAATTTGCCGCAGTCGCAGCGGCAATGGCAACCAGACTCTCAATTCTATCCTCTAAAACCTGCTCTTCCGTTATATCCTTGGCTGTCTTCATGAAAAGATCCTCCTTTTTGAAATTATTTGATCGTAAGACGGAAGATGGGCCTTAAAGGTTACACGCCAATTGAGTTAGAAAACAAATTAGCGCTTTCCTTTAATTGTTTGAAAAAGAATCAGATCAATTACTACACAATCAAATAAAAATGGATCAGATCTTGGCCCTTGAAATGGCAGTGCAGGGCATCGCTGACGGAGCAGTCCGCGCACGTCTCGGACGTGCATGTTCTGATAGTTTTTTATGATCTAAAAATAAATTCATCAGTATCTCTGCCTGGTGTCTAATTAATTATGCTCGCATTAGTATAAGCCATGATCAGTGCTATTTGGTCGCCGCCACAAAAAATTCCACCCCGTTTTTGTCCCTGGCTCCTAAAAGTTCCGGAATCTCGCACCAACCGGTTTGCGCCAGAAACGGGCCAAGCTCTTCGGGGCGGATGCTCCAGAGCCATGGCTCTCCGGCAGCCTTCTGAAGCCACAGCATCAGGCCGGTCCATGGGCCGGCGTCCGGCCGACCATCGGCACCGGTGGGGATATAGGTAAATGCAATCCGGCTGCCGGCCCCGGCAACCTCAGCACATTGGCAAAATAGATTATGCACCGCCGCGGGGTCCAGATACATCACAAGTCCCTCCGCAATGATGACACTGTTGGCGTGCGGGTCCCATCGTTCAGCGCTATCGAGAACATCAACAAGTTTTTGTTTGCCGAGATCCTCCGCAATCAAGCATAGATTATCCCGCCGCCCCATTGCACCGATGCCTCTTTCTTTGAGACGGGCGGTCGCCGGGTGATCGATTTCAAAAAATTGTACTCCGGAAAAGTCCGAAGCCAACCGCCATGCCAGCGTGTCATAACCGGCCCCCAGGACAAGAATTTGGGTAGCCCCGGCGCCAATGCCGTCCTTTACCTGGCGTTCACAAAAGGCCTTCCGGTGGGCAAAGGCCTCAAACTGACCCGGCAGCATCCAGTCAAAGGCTTCGTAGACTGATACCATCCGTTGGGAACGTGCCCAGCGTACAGTTCTTGCACCGGCTGCACCGGAGGCAACCAGTAACTTCTCCGTTGCCGGTACAATGCCCGGGGGAAGAATTATATCCATCTCCGGTTTGGCCCCCAGGGTAACGATGGCCAGGGCGACCTTGTACGCCGTTCGGCTCGGCTTGTTTTTGCGCACGGTATTCTCCTGTGAATATTGTGATAAATTTGTCGCAGTAATTCCTATTATTTGGGCCAGTTCCGAGATAATCGACTATGCAATCTTTCCATGCTGTTTATGGTTTCGGGTGTCGGGTTTCAGGTGTCAGGAAAAAGAAAACCTGGATCCTGGATTTGATTGAGAGTCACCAGCGCTAAAAAAAAGCTCAATTCATGAGCGACTACCGTCCAGCGGTTCGACTTCGGTAGCTAACACCTCTTATGAAACTACGCCTATATTAACCCCAAGAAAGGGATTTTAAATCGTGCTCGTCCCCGTCCTCGTGCTCGTCCTCGGGTTTTAAAGCGGCTCAAAAGATTCGAGGACGAGCACGAGGACGAGCACGAGGACGAAATGGCGAGTGAGTTCGTAGGAAATTGATATTGCATTGATCTGGCACAGTTTCTTTTCTTAGATCAGACTGGACGCTCGCGGCCGGAGGCAGCGCTCGTGTGAAACTTCAAGAAATGACGAATGACGAATGTCGATTGACGAATGGTGGAATCGCTTCAGCCTTCGCCTTCGGCTTGGGGCTTCGCCCTTCGGGCTACGACCCCACAAGACGACCCGACACGTCGCTCAGTCGTTTTAAATTGGACAGAATACCTTAAATCCAAAATCCGCATTCTAAAATCCAAAATTTGGTTTTTGAAGTTTCTTTTTCGATTTGACCGACCGTTCTTTTGGCCGGCGGCCGGTCTGACAGCTGACACCCGAAACCCGAAACCCGAAACCTGACACCCGACACCTGACACCCGGCACCTGAAAATAGCTGGCAAATGTTACCTCCCTATTCAACTCTCCAGGATAGACCAAAGCCGCGTTATCAACTCCAATCACGGTATGGGTTCCGTCGTGTTCGGAATTCGATGCTGAGATCTACTCAACCAGATTTGATCGATCCGGTGCGGTGTTTGACGCGGTTGAATACGCAGCTTGTGATCGCCGGAATGGGTCAATTCAATCGCGATGGGATCATCCGTATCCCCGGCCCACCCATAGATGCCGGCGGAGTGGACATCCAGCCAATTTCCCATCCGGGCACAGCGGGTGCCGGTTCCGATCTGATCGTCCACCTGCAGCCAGATAGAATCCGTATAGCCGTTGTCAATGTCGCTTTTGCCCCTTAGCCAGACAAAGTATCGACCCGCCGGTGCTGAAAAATCCATCTCAACATAAACCGCCGGCTGCGGTTGTACTCTTTGATTGGCTCCCGAGGAAAACTCGATGGCCCGTCCGATGGAAGCCTTTTCGTCATTGACCACCCGAATGCCGGCGGCCGACCGCTCTGCGATCATTTCGCAGTTTAACAACACATCCTGGCTGGAATTATATGTCAATGGCATGGGAGCGCGAGATTGGCCGGCGCCGGAGACCTGGTTGACGACGGCAAAAACGATCAATCCGACATACAGAGCATTCAAGACAGCCACAGCGCTTTTTTTGCCAAAGATTTCGAAAAATGGCCGAGTTGTTTTCATGCCGAATAAAAATCGCAGCAGATCAGAATTTCGAATAAACAGCGTATAAAGGGCCATGATGATGAACAAGGAACTGGTAAAAATGATCGCCCATTTCAAGACATCGTGAATCTCCCAGGTCAATACAAAATACCCGACCACCAGCAGGACTGTCTGGTGCAGAATATAAAACGGCATTACCGCTTCATTGGAATATCGCAGCACGGGGCGATCAAAAGCCAGATGCCGCATGCCGAATCCGAGGATGGCAAACAGCCAGCACCAGGTGCTGAAAAAGGAGAGCAGGGTATAGATCCATTCACCGCTCCCGGTCCGTGCAACCACACCGGATCCGCCAAACAACAGGTAGAAGTAGGTTGAGATTAACACTACACCCAACAAAAACGAAACCCAGCGCTGACTTTTTATACAGTCTTGGAGGCGGTCACTGGAAAAAATCAAAAAACCGGCGATCAAAAACCAGATATAGTACAAAAAGCCCCAACCGCCGGCACCGGCCATCATAACCGGCTTTGGAATCAGTGCTGCCATGATCAACAATGGCAGGGCAAACCACAGATAGATCCATCCCGGCTTGGACAACTGTGCCGTGATCCGGTTCATATACTCCCTTCCCCCTGATTTTAGCCAGATAAACAAGCGATAGCAGATCAGGCTGTAGATAAATAAAACCAAGAGGTACCAGTGGTGCATCCCGTGAAATGCAAAGTTTCCGGGCATACCGATGGCAAAATAGATACCATTGAAAAATTCAGGCAAAAATGAAAAAAATGATCCTGTAAATTGACCGTGGGTCACTCGCTCCAGATATACCTGCAACGCGCTGTGCGTGACCGAGGCAAACAATACGGGGACCATCAGCCTCAAAAATTTATTGACATAGAATTTGCCCCATTCGGCCGATTTACCGATGGCATAAAACAGGCTGGCCCCGGAGATCACAAAAAACAGCGGCATCATCCACCGCGTGGCAAAAATGTTCCAGATTTCCACCCAGACATATGTATCGAAATTCTTGATGTGCCATTCGCCAAGATTGAAAAACCGGGTGCTGTGATAAAGAAAAACAACCAAAATGGCCATTACACGCAGCCAGTCCAGTTCATATCGCCTAGTTGCCTTTACAGTATTCATTTCAAACCACATCCTTTCGTCATTTTAATGAATGATTGGCCACCGAATTTTTTCTGGTACTTCGGCTCGATCTGACACACATTTGATTCTCGATTTCAGGCTAAATCGTCGTCGATTAACTATTCTCACCGTTTGTCGAGCACTTGAGCATTAAGTGTGCCAAATTCTAACCAGGCATAAGATATTGAAATTCTACTATTATTTATTAGAGCCACTCCAAATCCCGATATAAGAATAAACCGCAATTTGGAAAAATTAACTGATATTAGGTTTTTTTTGCCAGTGCAGTAATAGTAGCTCATAAATTTGAAGGACATCCTATTTGCCGGAAAATCCGAAGTTAACCAGCCAAAAAAACCCGCGTGCTTAACTATTTTTTCCGGGCAACCACGGCAATTTCTTGAGATTCTGAGCTGAATGCTTTACCGGCAACATCACTATAAATTCCTTCAATTCTAAATCCGTTTTCCTCAAATTCCTGCCCGAGGGTCTCCGGAGTGAAATACTGTAGCCAATTGTACACAGTTCGTGTGCGCGATTTTTCGATGATAGTGTATTTATCAAGAACGACTTTTTCATCGTTGTATTTGAAGGTGTTCAAAAACCCGTAATAATCTTCCTTTGACCAGAACCCGTCCAACTGCCGATGTTCATATGTTGAAACTTCTTTTCTCCGGCCAAACGCGTTCAAGGAATACACGTCTAGCAAAACCGCGCCGTCAGCCTTCAGGAAGTGGTGAAAACGGGCAAGTATTTTTTTTCTCTGGATCGGGCTCAGGGCACAATAATCACACATAATTATCGTAATGAGATCAAACCGTTTTTCGGTTTCATATTCAAGATAGTCCTGACAGACATAATCGATGACCAATGATTGGCCTGCGGCCGTATCTTTGGCGTAGCCTATAGACCGCTCGGAGAAATCAATGCCTGTGACATCCGCCCCTCGTTCGGCAAGCGGGGTTGTATACAGACCCGGTCCGCATCCAAAGTCAGCAATAGCTGTCTGCCTGTTTACCTTGAAGTGCGAAACAATCCATTTTACGGAACGGCCGATAAAATCCTTGTTGCGCGAGGACAGGTCAACGGACTCATCCAGATGGTAGGCGAGCATCTGCTGTGATGTGTGTTCGTCGGTCCACAATTCATTTGCGGTATAAAATTGAAAAGATTCCGGACGTGCGTTGATTTCTTTTAATTCGTTAAACATCTTAATCCCCAAATTTTGAATTCGCTCGATTTCCTTTTGCATATCGGCAGTTGGTCTTAGTGCCTATCTTTGAAATCACATCATGTTTGCGAAGAATTTTCAAAATAAAATATTTTCGCCACCAAGACACAAAGGCACGAAGTCAAATAAATAATAAACTTTTTTCTTAGTGTCTTGGCGCCTTGGCTAAATTTTACGGTTGCATATCGGCAGTTGGTCTTAGTGCCTATCCTTGAAATCACATCGTGTTTGCGGAGAATTTTCAAAACAAATATTTTCGCCACCAAGACACAAAGGTACGAAGTCAAATAAATAATAAACTTTTTTCTTAGTTTCTTGGTGCCTTTGTGGCTAATCTTTCCGGTTTAGGCGAGTTGGGTATATATGAATGTGTTGGTGACACATCCAGTGACCTTATTGCCAGCTGCAGGGTAGGCTGTGCCCGCTCCAAATCTAAATTAAAGCTATAAACCACAGGTGAACGCACCTGACAACATTCCATTTTCATACTTTTAAACCTGCGGGTAAACAGAATATCTTTTGATTATCCTCCGGTCATTCCCGCGAAGGCACACGCGCCTCAATCAACTAAATGATCCGTCATTGGTCAAAAGGTTTGTTAGAAATGTAGTGGCGGGGTTTATCCCCGCCTAAACGCTGATTGTCGCCATCCACCAAAGATTTTCCAAGCTCCAGGCGGGGATAAACCCCGCCACTACACTGATAGCTGATTAACGCAGACCTAATTTTGTTCAGGCATTATTAGCAGCATACCCGATCAAATGCCCTTTAGTTAACGCCTATACGCGGAGGTTGGAATTCAATACGATTAAGGTAGTTTGATTCCGGCTCTCCGCTCCGCTGCGGCCGGAGTGACGCAATTAGTTGCCGGGTTAATATCCTCTGTTGCCGCATTTTTTCAATGCCATTTCAGCGCAATCCGGGCGCTGCCATCCGCTAATGGTTGTTCATCCGGTTCCAGGTGCGCATACAGGTGGTCCATCGCCGGCGTGGGAACGGCCGCGGATCGGGCGAGCATCCTGAAGTCAACCGCAATCTGTTTCATCTCATCGCGTGCGGCATGCGCATGCCCAATCAACTCAGCCATCTCTTCGCGTTTGAATAGACGCCCCACCAATGGTACCAGGATCGGTTCCGGAACCCATTTGAAAATTTTGCGTCCGGTTGGCACTATCGGAATTTTGAGCTCCTGCAAAACCTGATAGCCTTCCCGAATGGCACGGATCATCAATACCATGGCGTCGCGGGTGCGCGATAGACGAAGGATATCACCACCGGCCATGTATAAAGCGTTCGCCATCGGACTTATTTCCGCCACATGGGTTTTAAGCCAGGCATCCATTTGGGAACTGATGGCGGACGGAAAGCCCGCGCCTTTGAAAATGTCGACGATCTGTTCCAGTCTGGGGCTGGGGCGGCCGTCCAATTCACCAATCGTGGTTGGCTGTTGGCGGCCCGATACAACTATATAGCGCACGACATGGCCTTGCCGTGTTCCCCCCGGCACCCGGAAAACCAAACAGAACGCGCCCTGATCCTCAACCCCACCAATCCGTTGACCTTTGAGCAACTGAATTTGGATCAGCCCAACCTATTGTCCCAAATGCCGCCACGGATCGATGAGACGGATAATCTTGACGAGTTTATTGCCGGTCATATTCGACGGGTATTATCCAAAACCAGGGGCAAAGTCAATGGATCCGACGGCGCGGCGGTTTTGATGGGAATCAATCCCAGCACCTTAAGGAATCGCATGCAAAAACTGGGAATCCATTATGGTAGAAAAACGAAGTCTTGAATCATTCGGCGAAATGAGAATGTGCCAAGCCGGCAGGTTTATATTGATTGTCAAGATAACTTTCCGTTTCTTGGAATTTTTCTAATTTCCGATATCGTGGTATAATTGAATCATTACAATGAGTAAAGAGCTGCACCCTGTTAACCGGGTTTTCGAAACTGAATAAATTCTTGACTTTTTCGCTATATTTTAGTTGATTCTATCTGGTCATAGCAAATGAGGGGGGAGGCTCTTTATTGAGACCGTTTCAGGTGCAGGTCCGGCGGATCATCTAATGGAGGAAAAAAAGGTCCGTTAAAGAGCCTTGCCAGCAGGATCCCGCGATGCGTTAATTGAATTGATCGCCCGCCGTTTTATCAAAATAAGATCAATGGCATTTCCGTGAAGAGTGTGGGCCTGCCGGCAAAATCGTTATGACTAAACAATCTCAGTCCGTCAGGTTTATTAGTCTCATTTTCTCGCCAAAATGTTCCGAAATGGTGCGTTTTGGCTACGGGATCGGTATATTTTCGAAAATCAATGTAAAAAATTGACGTCTGGAATCGAGCCATGCAAACCGTAGGTGACTATCTTAAAAATTGCCGAGAAGCCCAGAACATCAGTTTGAGCGACATAGCCGAAACGACAAAAATTTCAAGAGTCTATCTGGAGAGTCTTGAAAAAAATGAGTATGAGAAAATCCCGGCTAAACCGTATGTCAAAGGCTATATTGCGTCTTACGCCGCCTGCCTGGGACTAGACCAACATGAAGCGCTCAGACTGTATGACGCCTATGAGGTAGAAGCCAATGATTCAGAAGCGCCAGTCACCGAGAATCCCAAAGGTTACCGAAACTCGGTGCTGCGACGCCGGTGGTTTATGAAAAAAGCAGTTCCGGTTTTCGCAATTGGTGTCTTATTTATTTTATCTGTCGGATTATATTACTCATTTTTGCGAGAACCAAAACAGGCCGTGAATACCGCAAGGCTCGCCGAACAACCTGCGACCAAACAACCAGAGTTGATTTCAAACGTGGCCTATGAACTTTCGCCGCAAAAACAAGCCTCAGCTGTTGTTAAGGCTGACAACCAAAACGGCTACAGCAAGCCGGTTGAACCCAGGCAAGGACACAAAAAGGCGATTAACGGCCATTCCAAATTATCAGATCCGCCCCATAGCCTGCTGTCAAAGAAGTACGAGAAGAATGCGGCATCTGATCGACTCACCCGAAAATCCGATACGATAAATAAATCGTCCGGTTCAGAAATTGCCGCCAAAGCGGATCAAAAAAAGGCCGTGTTTACCAACGGTCTGCCAGCCTCGCCGAAAGCCAAACCGGCAAAGTTAGTATCGACCGTCGCCTTTAATTCTTCGCCGAAGAAACAAAACAAGATTTCCAATCAAGTCAGCCAATCAAACGGTTTTAAAAAGACGAACTATCCGGAGAAAGCCCAAAAAAAACCTGACAATGGCCGATCCCAAACTTTAGCGCCGCCGCCAATCCAACCGCCAAAAAGCGCTGCTCAAGAATCATTGCCCGATCAACCGATTCAGAAAATGGCAAACAAAAGTAGTTTGACTGTATCAAACGGTGTCCCCCTAACATCTAAAGAGCATTTAAAAATCATTGAAGCCGCCGCCTGCAGCAGCGTCAAAAACCGAACTCCCCAGGGCTCCGGTGATTCTTTCGAATGGTCCGAAGACAAAATATTCATCTGGACCCGCATAAAATGTGAAAGACTGCCTTCCTCAATCCGACACATCTATTATTTCAAAGGTGAGAAAGTAAATGATATCTCGCTAAGTGTTCGTTCATCCCACTGGAGAACCTGGAGTTACAAGACGATTTCAAATAAGCGGTACATCGGCCCGTGGCGGGTCGATATCACATCGAATGACGGAAAACTGCTTGATAGTATTGAATTCGAGATCATTTAATCCACAGATTTCGCAGATTACACAGATTGCAATACACGTGTTGAGGCGATAGCGAAAATTGCCGGATTTAATTCACCACAGCTTGCTGCGTTTGAATAGAATTTATCGTACTCTGATACTTCGCGGCTTGCCGCTGGGCAGTTCATTGGATAGTGGGAGAGATCCGGACCGCCTGTTTCTATAACCATCAAAATTGAAATCCTACAAGCTGAAAAATCTTGAGATTGCGGTTGACAGGCACGGGGCCGATCGATACTCGAAGGCCAGTTACCCGATCCGGTACGGGAGATTCAACGAAATCAAGACGCCGGATTATCTTTTTCAATTCAACTTAAATGGCGAAATCAAATATATTCGCGGTCTCTCCGGCAACTGGCCCCACCCGGCCGAATGGCTGAAAAGAACTGATGCCAATGACTGGGTTTATTATTCGGCGGCCAGTTACCACGGGATCTATTCATTGCTCGGCGAATACTATCTGCCATGCCTGCCTTACCAAAGCAATTCGGTCTGGCAATACAATCCCTTCGGCGATTCCAGTATTCAGCAGGCCATTGAGGCGTGGGCCCGAATGGCGGCGGACCTTGGTCGATTGGCCGGCAACGGCATTCCGGCGAGGATCAGCAATACCCTGGCTTCCATCTCCCGCCACGATCAGGACTCTCTGAATACCCGATCAAGAACACTGCATCGCATCATCGGTGGGCCGATATCGGTCCTACCCCCGGATACCCGCCATGTCGATTATGATGTGATTCCCCTGATGATAGCCGATGGATGCCTGTACCATTGCGACTTTTGCTGCATAAAAACCACCCGCGAATTTCAACCGCGCGCCCGGGGCAATATAATGCAGCAGATTCAAGATTTGCATGGTTTCTTCGGCGACAATTTGAGGAATTACAACGCGGTTTTTCTGGGAAACCACGATGCCCTGGCAGCCGGTGCGGAAATCATCTGCATGGCCGCAGTCGAGGCCTATGACGGTTTTGAGTTGGAGACCTCCCATCTGAAAGATCCCACCCTGTTTATGTTCGGCAGTGTTGACTCCCTGCTTGCGGGCGGCCTGACCCTCATGGAGGCCATCCATCGTCTGCCTTATCATACTTTTATCAACATCGGATTCGAGTCCGCGGATGCCGCAACCCTGAAGCGCCTGAATAAACCGCTGCAAACTCGCCAAATCGAAGATGCCTTCCAACTGATGCTCGCTGTCAACCGCGGCTATCCCAACATTGAGATTACGGCTAACTTTGTCCTTGATGATCACTCTCCGGCAGACCACATTCGATCGTTGATTGAACTGGTGCGTCACGGACTTGATCGATTCTACAGCAAAGGAGCGCTGTATATATCGCCTTTGAACACCAGCCGGAATAACCGGGAATTGATTTCCCGGTTTATTGAAATTAAAAATCTGAGCCGGTTGCCGGCTTTTCTCTATCTGATTCAGCGGCTCTAGGAGGGGCCCGGTAGGAAGTTCTACCAGTTGCCAAAATAACGCTCCGTAATCCAGTGTCTATAAATATTTGCAAATTTAAGATTTAAGATTTTAGATTTCGGATTTTAGATTGGATGTATCGCTGCACTCTATCCATTTATAAAATAGATAGAATACCTTAAATCCAAAATCCGAATTCCAAAATCCAAAATATGCACATTTCCGGGATCTTCTTGACACAATTACGCTCTTATTTTATCCTCTTCCCAGATTCTGCGTCTCCAGGGCCGTCTTGACCGGCGTGTGTTCTCCAAAAACCAGGACCCAAGGAAGATATTATTGAAAATCGATTTGTCGGATAAAAACATTATCGTGACGGGCGGCGCCAGGGGCCTGGGCCTTGCCTGTGTTCAGGCATTTACGCAGGCCGGGGCACGGGTCGCGCTGGTGGACATCGAGTTTAGGGACGCCGAGGAAGCGGCGGCCCGGTATGACCGCACAACAGCCTATGCCTGTGATCTGGCGGATCCTGATTCCCTGAAGAAGCTTCACCGAAAGCTGTCTGGCGATTTTAAGGGCCGTTTCGACGTTCTGGTAAACAATGCCGGCATCATTTCTTACGTGGTGGATTTCGAGTCTATTGGCGTCAGCGAGTGGGACCGAGTCCTCAATGTCAACCTGCGCGGCACGTTTTTAGCGAGCCAGATATTCGGGGCCGACATGAAGACCAGACGCTCCGGCAAAATCATCAATGTCTCCTCACTGGCGGCGCGCCTCGGCGGCATCGATGTGGGGGTTCACTACGCGACCTCCAAAGCCGGCGTTGTCGGGTTGACACGGGCCTTTGCCAAAAAGCTGGGCCCTTTCGGCGTCAATGTCAATGCCGTGGCACCCGGAATCATGCTGACGGAACCGGTCCGCCAGTTTCTGGCCGGTCGGGAGGATGAGTATGCCGCCAATGTTCCCCTGAGGCGGCTGGGAACGCCGGAAGATGCCGCCCATGCCGTGCTGTTTTTAAGTTCGTCACTGTCCGACTATATTACCGGCTGCGTGCTGGATGTGAACGGCGGGATGTATATGAAATGACGAATGACGAATGTCGAATGTCGATTGACGAATGGTGGAAACGCTCCGCGAAATCCTTTTTAAACGGACCGCTCGACACAATAGCTCACGACAGGCACAACACATTATTCGATGCTCGATGTTGGACGTTTGATTTTCGACGTTCATTAGTTTTATAGGTTGGGTTGAATTTGCTCCAGACTTTGTTAGGTTTCGTTTCACTCAACCCAACCTACATTTGACCGGCGTTTTTGCTAAAATCGAAACCCAACAATGGTCGATTGCATGCCGAGCCCCATTAGTTTCTTTCTCCTTCAGACTGGAGGCTAGCGGCCAGGTGCGGTGCTCATATGAAACAACTAACTAAAACCAAAACAGGGTATTTAAATCGTGCTCGCACTCGTGCTCGTCCTCGTCCTCGAAATCGAAAGCGGTTCAAACACATCGAGGACGAGCACTAATACGAAACTAAAGGAGGACATTCATGTTCAAACGGATCGATCACGTCGGAGTGAGTGTGAAAAACATTGAAAAAGCCATCGAGTTTTACCGTGATGTCGTGGGAATGGAAAAAACCATGGACCGTGAGGTCGACGTCCCATTGGGGCGCATCATCGGCATCGAGGGCACCAAGGCCCGGATTGTACATATGACACTGGGTGAAGCCGCCATCGAGTTGTTTGACTACCATCAGCCCAAGGGCCGGGATCCGCGGCCGGACTGGAATCAGAGTGATTTCGGGCTGACCCATATCGGCTTCCGGGTCGCAGACTTCGAACAGACCTACCAAGACCTCAAGGCCCGCGGCGTGCAATTTTTAGGCGAACCGGTCGAAATCCGCCCGGGCGTATTCGTGGCCTATTTCCACGGGGCGGAACATGAGATCTGTGAGATGCGCGAAATCACCTGACATCTGGCGTGCCGATTCGACTTCAGTTGCTGACAACTTGGTCCTTTTCATTAATCCAATGCTATTTTCAGGACATTTTGTATTGGTTAAGTTGGCAGCGAAGGTAAGGTATTTGTAATTTGGTGCTTGTAATTTGTAATTTGCCCTGATGTAAAAATTCAGTTTTTTGTTCCATCTAAATGGCCGCTTTTTTGGCCGACGGATACGCTGACACCTGACACCCGACACCTGAAACCTAACCATGCTGGGAGTACTTACCGGCTTAATTAACCCTCCGGGGCGGGATTATAGCTTGGTATCTCTTTTCGTCCGGTACACCATATTCACCGTAATTCCGCAGAGGAAAGTGCCATGAGCAAGTTGGAGAAAGTTGCGCCGACCGGTACCTGTCACAGGCTGCAAACGTCAGCCGCGGATTTTAAAAAAATAAAAAAGATCGATCACCTGCGGATGCTTTTCCTGGTGCAGCTGATTCGCGAATTCGAAGACAAACTGCTCGAATTAAAAGAGGCCGATTTGGTGCACGGCCCGGTCCATTCCAGCATCGGGCAGGAAGCCAACGCCGCGGCCGCGGCAGTTGTGCTGAAAAAATCGGATCTGGTTGGCTCCACCCATCGGGCCCATGGACATTTCCTGGCCAAGGCCGTCATGTACTATGCACCGCAGGATTTTGACCCCGTATCAAACGATTTCACGGCCGACATGCAGCACGCCGTGAACAAAACCATGGCTGAAATCATGGGGCTCAAGAGCGGCTGGTGCGCCGGACGGGGCGGCTCGATGCATCTCTCGGACCCGGCTTCCGGCAACATCGGCAGCAACGGGATTGTCGGCGGCGGGATTCCCCTGGCCACCGGCGCCGCCTGGGCCGAGAAATTGTCGGCCGGCTCCCGGGTGGTGGTCGCCTTTTTCGGCGACGGCGCCATCAACCAGGGCTGTTTTCACGAAGTGGCGAATATGGCGTCCCTGTGGGATTTGCCCGTCATATATTTTGTCGAGAACAATCTGTACGCGGTTGCCACGGCCACCTGCACGTCATCATCGTGTGTCAACCTGGGGCTGCGTAGCCTGGGCTATGGAATAGACAGCCTGATTGTCGACGGCATGGACCCGGTGGCGGTCTATAGCGCCCTGCAGCGCGTTGTCACGGATATTCAGGCCGCGTCGAGACCGTTTTTGATCGAATCGGAAACCTACCGCTTCTACCACCATGCCGGCCGCTTGCCCGGCAGCCCTTTCGGCTATCGCTCCCAAACCGAGGAGTCCCGCTGGCAGGACAAAGACCCGCTGCAAGTCTACGCCGGTCAACTGGTGGAAAAAAAGATTATCTCCGGCTCGCAGGCGGCCGATATGCCGGCCAAGGCCAAAGCCGCAGTCAACGAAGCCGTTGCGAATTGCACCACCAAAACCAACGGTAAACTTTTCATTCCGGACTCGAACTGGCCGCCGCCCCAAGACCTGGTGCGCGACGTGCGCTGCGAGGACGATGTTTTCGATGACGTGCAATTTGTCGAACGCGTCGACTTCGATCAATTCAGCGAGATGAGCTACGTCGAGGCCGTCGCGGCCGTGACGCTGCGCAACATGCACGTGGACGACCGGGTTTTTGTTCTGGGCGAAGAGGTGGCCAATCTGCGCGGCGGCGTCTACCGGGCCACCCAGGGCATCAACGAGGTGTTTCCTGAACGGCTGATCAATACGCCGATTTCGGAATGCGGCTTCGTGGGCATGGCGGGCGGGGCCGCCATGGCCGGACTGCGGCCGGTGGTTGAGATCATGTATCCGGACTTCGCCCTGGTGGCCTGCGACCAGTTGTTCAATCAGATCGGCAAACTCCGGCACATGTACGGGGGGCAGGTCAGTTTTCCGCTGGTGGTCCGCACCCGGGTGGCCATCGGCCAGGGCTACGGCGGCCAGCATTCCATGAACCCGGCCGGGCTGTTCGGCCTGTTCTCGGGCTGGCGCGTCGTGGCGCCCGCCAACGCGTTTGACTATATCGGTCTGTTCAACACGGCCGTCCGCTACAATGATCCGGTGCTCATCATCGAACATGCCGACCTGTACGATCAAAAGAGCCGGGTTCCCCATGACACGCTGGATTACTGCGTGGCCTACGGCAAAGCCCGGGTCGTGCGGTCCGGCGCCCACCTGACCGTGCTGACTTATCTGACAGGGGTTAACGACGCCGAGGCCGCGGCCGAAGCGTTGGCTGGCGATGGGCTGGAGGTCGAGGTGCTGGATTTGCGGACCCTGGATTACGCCGGTCTGGATTTCGATACCATCGGGCGCTCGATTGAAAAAACCGGCCTGGTGCTCATCTTGGAGCAGGTGCCGCGCAGCATGGGCGTCGCCAGTCGCATCAGCGACGAAATCCAGGAGCGATTTTACGATTATCTGGATGCACCGGTTGAAAAAATTGCAGCCCCCGATGTGCCGGTTCCCGTTTCGCGGGCACTCGAAACCGCCATGCTGCCCAATTTGGAGTTGATCAAACAGCGCCTGCGCATGGTTGGAAAAGCCTGATATTGCCTAAACCGGAAATACGAAACTCGAAAATCGAAATTCGAAACAAATCCTAAAATCCAAATATCAAATGTCTCAAACGAAATTAGCGTCATGACAAAGTTGAATTCAATTTAAATGCTTGTATGTTAGTGCTTTACAAAGATGCCAACAAATGCTTTGCACATTTTGCGCAAAACTAAGCTGGTAACTGTCTAAACTAATCGGTTCTAGCTGCAGGTTTTGGGGCTTCGCCCTCCGGGCTACGACCCCACACGCAAGGTTCAAAGGTTGCAAATGTTTAAAACTGCTTGCTATATCCACAGGAATCCGACATACCCGACTTCACCCATTGGGTGAAAATGTGTTATTAGCACATGAAGGCTGAATCCTTTTGATGGGAGTTGATTTGGAGCTTATCAACCGGGAACGTTGAACCCTGAACCGCCTAACCATGTTATTAATAGTTTCCGGTCAGCCAATCAGCGGCGCACGCTTCAGTCAACCCTTTTTTCTGAACTTCCGACGAAGAGATGGGGTCAAAATTGGGGACATTGCTAATTATTTTTCTTGGGAACTTTAAGAGTTGTAGATAGGAAAGGAGCTAAAAATGGGGAGAGAAACGATTTTGTTTAAAAGTGAAGAAAAGAAAACTTCAGGAGATATTGCAAACACCCTGCGTCAGATTGCTGACAAGATCGATGATGGATCCATGATTCTGAAACAGGGATCCGAGGAGATCACATTGGAGTTCCCGAATAATATGGTTCTAGAGTTGAAAATCGAGGAGGAACAGGGAAAAAGGTTGAAGAAGTCGTTTGAGATCGAAATGGAATGGATCATTGGAGAGGAACAAGCAGGTGGTGCAACCATATTATAAAATGGATGACTATATCAAGATAACGGTGTTGGAAAATACAATTGAGGCGCAACTGATAGAATCTATTTTGAGGGAGAAAAAGATTCCACACCGGGTTAGATCATTTCATGATACTGCCTACGATGGATTGTTTCAGTTTCAAAAAGGGTGGGGTGAACTGTATGCACCGCCGGAATTAGAGGGTGAAATACTTGAGATTATCGAAAATGTAAGATCAGAATAATCGGCGGCACCACCGCTACCGAAGAAGTGCCGTATTTTCCGGCGCCGATGCCAATGGCAAGGATGCCGTGGACGCTGTCAAGTTGTCTAACCATTGGGTGGAGTAAGTCCCATGAAAGTGACTTTTCACGAAGATTTCTACCAGGTCTATACCAGTGATCCGGCCGCTGCTCCCGGACGGTTGGAGGCAGTGGCCGAAGCCATCGAGCCGCATACAACTTTCGTTTCGGCAGAACCGGCCGTACGTCAGCACATCGCCGCCGTTCACAGCGTCATGCACATTCAGCAAGTCGAAAACCACGGATTATATGACATCGCGGCCCTGGCTGCCGGCGGAGCGCTTCAGGCCGCTCAAATCGGGCTGACGGAGCCCTGCTTCGCTCTGATCCGTCCCCCCGGGCACCATGCATCGGCAGCCTCGGCATGGGGGTTTTGCTTTTTCAACAACATGGCCGTGGCGATGGTGGCGCTGCGAGAACAGCAAAAAATCGAGAGCGCCTGTGTATTGGATATCGATCTTCACTACGGAGACGGTACGGAAAATATATTGAGAAATCGAAGCTGGGCAACGGTCGTCAATATTGAAGCCCACAGCCGGCGCCGCTACCTGCAGCAGGTGGAAGCGGCAATGAAAAACTGCCGGGTGGATTTGATCGGTATTTCCGCCGGATTTGATAACCATAAAGATGACTGGGGCGGTCTGCTGCACACCGAGGATTACGAACAGATCGGCTCCCTCGTCCGTTCGGCTGCCCTTCGCCATGGCGGGGGCTGTTTTGCCGTCCTGGAGGGAGGCTACAACCACGATGTGCTCGGCGAGAATGTATTGGCCCTGATGCAGGGGATGACCGGGAGATGACAACGTCCCTAGGGTTTTTCTTTACATCGATCAGGGAGCGGTACCGCCGGGCTTACAACCCATGTCAATAGGTTAAAACTGTTTTGGCAGACATGGATTCTGCTACCAGCGCCGCCCCGGAGATCACCTCGACATTTGCGATCAGGTCTTCCGGCTCGATGTTTCTTGCCTGGGCGCACGGAGAGCAGACCATCAGTTGGCCCCCTGATTCAAAATAGATTTCCAGGAGTTCATTTAGAGGCGGAAAGCCGTTGGCACGAACGCGTGGCGCATAACCTTTGGTCGCCAGGTGGACGGCTGTGGATTGTAAAATAATGACCACATCTTTATCCATGGTAAGTGCTGCGCAGCCAAGCGCAAAGGGTATGGTGGCCTTATCCTGGACCTCTTCAGCGTGGGTGGTTACTATGACGAGTTTCTCCTTTGTTTGGTTCATGCGGTTCCCCTTTCTGATGCCGGTCTTTTTCGGTCAAGGTCAGAATAAAACCGAAAAGTCATGCGCATCCAGCGAATAGATCTTAAATATCCAATTTTTAGTGGTTTTTTTGATAATAGGCCAGGGAAAGCAAGTCGGGTCCACACTCTTGACAGGATTAGCTTATTTTCTACCCTTGATAGTGGAATCGCTTCGCTCTGGTTTTTAATATCTAAAATGGATAGAATTCCTTAATTCGACATTCGACATTCGACATTCGTCATTCGTCGCCCTGGGCGACCGGGCACGCCATCTCACAGTAGCGGCAGGGCCTGGTGACCCTGCTGGATTCTTCGATCCCCATAATGGCACCCTCGAGCATTACTGCATCGGCTTCGCGCTGATCGTTTTCCTTGCTGCAGTGATCCCTTTCGAAGGACCCGCTGCGGAACGCATCCCGCGGGCAGACCCGATGGCAGGGACGGTCGCATCCCTGACACGGATCGAAATCGAGCGGACCGGTCGGGTCAAGCTCGGCTTCGATGAAGATCCCGCGCAAACGGATGCGTGTGCCATATTGCGGGGTGACCAGCAGGTTGTTGCGGCCGATCACCCCCAGGCCGGCCAGATGGGCGGAATCCTTGAGAAATGCCCCGCCGTATTCGATTTGGTACGGCAGCGAAAGCGCCTTGATCCCGAATTCTTCTTCCAGCCAGATTCGCAGTTTGCGCGACTGCAACCGCATCACACCGTTGCCGGGGGTAAAGCCGGGAACCTTCATGCTCCACCAATCCATTGCGGGTTCGGATTCCGGGTGAACCAGAGCCCAGACCAGCACGGATTTGTGCTCCGGGCGCCACTTCACGCCCTGGTACTCTTCGTAAAACGGACGCTGGTCATAGGCCGCGTAGGAGGGGGAGGCTTTCAGGTCAGCGATGGACGCAATTCCCGCCAGGGATGCCCCCAGTTCTTTCGCCTTTGCGACGATGGTATTCTCTATATTATTGTTGTCGGACGGCATGGGTTCGATTCCTTTCCATTTTGATCAGCGCATCGGCCGCCATCACCCCCCGGCCCCGGGCCAGGAGCATCAAGGGGTTGATATCGAGTTCGAGAATGGCCGACGGGTCTTTTTCCACCAGGCCTGCTACGGCCAGGATGACATCCGCAGCGGCCTCCAGATCGGCCGGGGACGCCCCCCTGAAACCGTTGAGGAGCGGGGCACATTTCAGCTGGTTCATAGCCTGCAAAACCTGTTCCCTGGTGGTCGGCAGCAGGAGCGACACGCTGTCTGTTATCATTTCGACCAGTATACCTCCGCTGCCGATCAAAAGATAGAGGCCGAATTGGTCGTCGCGGGCCACGCCGACAATGATTTCCGCAATGACGCCGTCGACCATTTTTTCGATCAGATAGGATTCGGCCAGGTCCGCCATTTCCGTGACCGCGGCTGCGACCTCGGCGGCGCCGTTCAGACCCAGCTTGACCCCACCGGCTTCGGTCTTGTGCGCCAAACCGAGGGCCTTGGCCACGACCGGATAGCCCAATTCATCGGCTGCCGCCGCCGCTTCAGCCGCGCTGCCAACGATCCGCGCTGTCGGAACGGGCACACCATGCCGGGCCAGAAAATCTTTGGATTCGGCCTCGTCCAACACCCCGGCGGGTCCGTCCTGACGCTGACCAGAGACTGTCAACAGGGGCGGAGCCGGCGGTCGGCGCCAGGCAACACCAACATCCACCGCGGCCTGAATACCTGCCAGTCCGGTATCGACGCCGGCCAGGAAGGCAATATCGTCCTTGAGCAGACGCGCCGCCACGGCTTCGGTCAGGGTATCTGAAAAAGTGGCCAGCACCGCGCCTTTGGTGCCGGTCTGCTTGGCGGCCCGCACAAAACCCCTTTCAGCCCCGCCCCAGGAGGACTGGTCGCACGAATCTTCCCGGGGGTAATCCAACAGACACAGCGCGACATCGAAGCCTTCCGCCATAAAGGCGGCAAATTTGGCGGCCATATGGTCCTCGTCATCCCAGCCGAACATCTGGTAATCGAACGGGTTGGCGGCCACCACCCGCTCGTGTACCACCGCGTCCAGGCGCCGGGCCGATTCGGCCGACAGGGGGGGCATGGTCAGGGAAGGCCCCATGGCGTCGGCCAAAAGGGTCAGATCCCCGCCCGAAGTACTCATGGCCCCGATCCGGCCGCCTGCCAAAGGGCCGAGTACGTGCAGCACCTTCAGCGCTTCCACCAGTGCTTCCAGCGAACCGACGCGCGCCACGCCCAGGCGCTCGAACAGCGCACTCACCAGATCGTCGGATCCGGCGAGGGAGGCGGTGTGCGAAACTACCATCTTTTGACCCACTTCGGAACGGCCGGTCTTGATGGCGACAATTGGTTTGGACAGTTCCCGGGCAACGTTGACGGCCTCCTGGAATGCGATCGGATCCGGCATGGTTTCCACATAGAGACCAATGGCCGTGATCCGGTCCTGGCTTGCAAAAGCGTGGATCGCATCATGCAAATCGAATTTCAGCTTGTTGCCCAGGGACAGCAGGTAGGCGATAGGCAGGCCGCGGCGCTGCATGGTGAGGCTGAATCCCACGTTCGACGACATGGTGATGATGGCCACTCCGTTTTCGACGCGGCGGCCGCCCTGCTGGTCGGGCCAGAGCGCCGCACCATGGAGATAGTTGAGCAGCCCGTAGCAATTCGGCCCGATCAACGGCATATCGCCTGAGGCTTCCAGCAGTTGCTTTTCGAGTTCGGAACCCTCCGCACCCGCCTCGGTAAAACCGGTCGCGTAGCAGATCGCGCCGCCGGCTGCGCGGGCCGCCAGATCACGGACAATGTCGATGGTGATGTGGCGGTTGACGCCTACGTACGCCACATCCGGGCTGGCCGGCAAATCCGCCACCGAGCGGTAGACCGGACGTCCCAATATTTCAGTTTTCTTGGGATGGACCGGCCAGATATTCCCCTGGTAATCCATGAGATCGCACTGGCGAATTAATTCCTGGGCCTGGGCACCGCCGAAAACGGCAATGGATTGCGGCTTCAACAAGCGTTCAATTGTCATGGATTGCCCTCCTGCAGTCGATGATTATGCCGCATCGTCAATATTCATGATATTCCCGGCACAGCCTCGAATTGATAACCAATAACGAACGCTCATTCCATGCGCAGGGAATAGATATTCGATCCAGCAAATTCGAGCCACCTATATGAAAAAGGTTGCCCGGTGTCAACTGCCTTGTTTTGACAAACGGTAGATGATGTATTAGGTCATTGATGTTGAAATTTGTTGAGAGTGAACCCAGTTGTTGCATAAATAATGATGGAAATTTACATCAATCCCTACAAATACAGGTATGAACCGACATAGGAATGGTATTGCTGGATCTCACCCCTGGTTGATTCTGGTGTTTTTATTGTAGGGAGGGCTTTGCCCACCTTCGACCTTTAGATTCCGCGCTATTTGGTGGGCACAGCCCACCCTACAATAAGAAATTTTTGCATCGCTAGGGTGAAGTATACGATCGTTGATTTAAATCTCTTATGAAACTATCCATTACATCTGTCCTCCAACACCCGATCTTGCATTTTCTCCTGCTGGGCGCTGTTGCCTTTGTGGCTTACAGTCATCTCAAACCGCCGGGCCGCGAAACCATAACTGTCACCAGCCAAACCATAGACGCGCTGGTTCAACAGCGCGAAAGCATTTCTCAGAGTCCGATTACGCCTAAAGATCGGCAAGACCTGATCGAGGGGTATATCGAAGATGAGATCCTACTGCGCGAAGCCTACCGGCGCGGTTTCGACAAAAACGATTACCGGGTTCGCAAGCGAATTTTAAGCATCATGCGCAGCTCGTTGAGCGATGTCATACCGGAGCCGTCAACTCCCCAGCTGCGCGCGTTTTACGAAGAAAACAAGCAACAATTTCTGACGGCGCCCTCACGTTCCTTCGAACATGTCTATTTTTCCTTTACCAGCGCCAAGCGGCCCGCCGACCCGGAGCAATTCATCCGGCAGTTGCGGGCGTCAGCCGACAGTGCCGGCCTGGGTGAGTTTGCGCTGATGGGAAATACCTACCGCAAGGCTTCGTTCAGGGTCACCGCCGGCACATTCGGCAAACCGTTTGCCCGGTCGGTATTTTCCTTGCCGCTGAATGCCTGGCGCGGTCCCATCGAATCATTTCGGGGGATTCATTATGTGCGCGTCACAGCCGAACACGAGCCTGAGCTGCCGCCTTTTGAGCAGATGCAGTCTTTTCTGCGGACCGATTATTTCTTAAAAAAAGGTCGGCAAAGCCAGATCGACAAGATTGACGAGCTGCGAGAAAACTACGAAATCATCGTGGAAGGCAATTAAATTTTAGATTTTAGAATTCGGATTTTGGATTTATGACACTTAGAGATTTAAAAGGCAGAGCGAAGCGATACATCAAATCCGCAATCTGCATTCCGAAATTCGCAATATCCGCGGTCTCAAGATTATCCTCCCCCGTAACCATCGCCTTTACTGCTACAATATTCCTATCCACGTCCCCGGCATTGGCCGACGATGTCGGTATCACCAAAGGGCGGCTAATTCAAGAGTCCGAAAAAAGCTACCTGTTGGAGGCCGATGTCAGCCGGAATTTGGTTTGGGCCATCAAGGCACCTATTTTTCCGGACCGGTTTCAGGTATCCGAGCTCGAATTCGTCAATCAGGCCGGTTGGATCGTCGTGCAAGCCAGGGCCACGACCACGGGTGAGTCGTTGACACCCGCCGATGGAATTTTATTGCCGTGGTTGCGAAACGGCGCGGCCCTCACGGTGCAGCTGCTGGACGGCTCGGTGTCCCAGGGTTTGTTCCTGCGAACCCTGGAGGGCATTCGGGTGCCGCTGCAGGGACTGATGCCGTCGGAACGGTCGGTTGTTGAAATCTGTCGCGAGCATCTCGCCATCGGGGGCGGGCACCTGTCCTTTAAATGGATCCATCTTTTTTGGGTCGGCATCCTGGCTGCCGGTCTTGCACCCCGCCGGCTTTTATTGGCGCTGCTGTATTACAGTTTCGGGCAGGCGCTTGCCCTCGTTTTGGCGGATTTCGGTCTGCCCGGTGTCGATCTGCTTTTCGCTGACATTCTGGGTGCTCTCCTGGTCTTGCTGTTGGCCGGCGCTGTCGCGCGTCAGGCGTCCATCCAGCCCTATCTGCCGCTGCTTTTTTTATACGGAGTGCTGCACAGCCTGGCCTATGCCCAGTCCCTAAAGTCGTTTCCTTTGCCAATGGACCGCAGACTGCCGGCCCTGTTGATGTTCAACCTCGCTATTGATGTCGGTCACTATGCTTTCGCAATAATTTTCATGCTGCCGGGTATGGCCTTAAAAAAATGGCCCCATGGGAAAAAAGTCGCTGCCTATGCGGGAGGGGTCTATGCCGTGGCCATATTGGCCCTCTTGTTTCAGGAGCATGTGGCTACCGGCGATATTCGCATTACAGATTCCAATGGCTCCCGGATCGCCACGCGGTATAATTTGCCCGTCTCCCAGAAACCGTCAACCGTTGGTCAGCGTCCGGCAGGAGCCCGTCGCCTGACCAATCCGATAATGAGTTATCTGACAGTCGAGCCCTATGAAGTACGACAGGAAATCCTCATCCAGGCCCGGGCGGCGGTGCAAATTTTAGGGGTTGACGATCGCGGCATGGGCAGTATCCCGCTGCAGTCCCTGGAATCCGTCAAAGCTGGAATTTTGGAGGCCGTTCAAGAGGCAAATTCCATCACTATCGACGGGCAGGCAGTCAGGCCGGTCCTGGCCCGGGCCGATTTCGTTACCCTCGGCCCGGTGGGAGTCATGCTGCGCTCAGAGCCAGTGGACGAAAGTTTGGACAACGGCATTGTCGGCCTAACGTTGGTTTACGAGACGCCCGAGCTGGCGGATGAAATTCTCATCCACTGGCGCCTTTTTTTAGAAACCGTTGCCAAAATAGAAGCAACGGTCACCGATCCCTTTGGTGGGTCCACCATGATTCTGTCAGCGGAAGAAAACCAATGGCATTGGAAGCGACGCATTAGCGGCTACCGGGTGCCGGTGATCGAGGAAATTGCGGTTGAAAAGCAAAAACTGCCGGCCGTTTCCATGTTGCTGTTCGCTGCGGTCGCGGGATTATTCATGCTATCGAAGCGATTTAAAAAAACAGCCTCCACCGGGCCGCTGCTGCTGGGTGTGGCGGCCCTGGGATTCGTCCTGTATCCGTTTGCACGGACGCCGGTTGCGCTTCCCTGGGCAGCGCAATGGAAGCCTTCCGTCGAGCGTACCGCCATCATTCTCGACGGTCTGCTGACCAATGTATATCGTGCCTTTGACGTGCGCGACGAGAACCGGGTGTACGACCGTTTGGCCACCAGCGTTGCGGGGGATCAACTCAGCCGGATTTATCTGCAAAACCGGAAATCGCTGGAATTGGAAAACCGGGGCGGTGCGCGCGCCAATGTTGACGATGTCGAAATCATCTCGATTCTTACGGTAAAAAAATCAAAGCCAAGTGGCTTTTCGGCCGATGCCGTGTGGACCGTGAGCGGATCGGTTAGCCACTTCGGCCACACCCATTACCGGCGCAACAAAAACCATGCCCTGGTGACTTTCGTGATAGATGACGGTTTCTGGAAAATTAAAGATATCGAGTTGATCGATGAAAAAAGACTGCTTTGAACCGGGGCGGACAGCCGAATGCGCCTAAATTATGGCCATCGTGGTGAGTCATATCCCTGTTAGCGGTCAGTTATTTTTTTGCTCTAAATAGCTGAAAAAATGAACATCGAACATTGAACATCGAACGTCCAACATCGAATAAGGTATTGTGTCATTTTTAAAAAGATTGTAAAAAGCGCGATTGCTTTTTAAAATTTTGCGGTTTTTTTTATAAAAAAGATGAAGCGTAGCGTCATCAATATTCGATGTTCGATGTTGGATGTTCGATGTTCGACGTTCAATCTTTTCTTGGTACCGATTGCTCCAGTTTCATATAAGCACTACGAGATGCTGCAATGCCATTGTATTTTAGGAGTAACCCATGACTGCGACTTTAGAATCAGGATCTGACCAAAATTACGAACCGGACCGGGAGGCAGACGCCTCAGCGGCTTTTGCCAAAAGCTATCCGGCATTCGGGCGCACCGAATTGCTGGATGAGTGGCGCAAAACCGGCTACAGTCGGCTCGATGCCAACCGGCAAATCTACCTGGACTATACCGGCGGAGGGTTGTACAGCGAGTCACAATTAAGCGCGCACATGGAATTGCTTAAAAACAGTGTGCTCGGCAATCCCCACTCGGCCAACCCGGCCTCCCAGGCCATGACCGATCTGGTGGAAGGCACGCGGCAATACGTGCTGCGCTATTTCAATGCCGCTGCGGAAGAATACATCGCCGTCTTTACGGCCAATGCCAGCGCCGCGTTGAAGCTGGTCGGAGAAGCCTACCCCTTTGCCCCCGGCAGCCGCTATATCCTGACTTTTGACAATCACAACTCGGTCAACGGCATTCGCGAATTTGCGAAAATCAAGGGCGCCGGGGTGACTTATGTGCCTTTAACGACACCCGATCTGCGCCTGGATCGTACCCAACTGCTTGACGCATTTAGCCGCGTGGACACGGCCTGCAACAACCTGTTTGCGTTCCCGGCTCAGTCCAACTTCTCCGGTGTCAAGCATCCGCTGCAATTGATCGAAGAGGCCCACCGCCAAGGATTGGATGTGCTGCTGGATGCAGCCGCTTTTGTGCCTACCAACCGGCTTGATCTGGGAGTGGTCAAACCGGATTTTGTAACAATTTCTTTCTACAAGATGTTTGGCTATCCCACCGGTATGGGTGCGCTGCTGATCAGCAAGTCAATTTTTCGCAAACTCAAGCGGCCCTGGTTTGCCGGCGGTACGGTTAATTTTGCCAGCGTGCAGGGCAACGGCCATTATCTTGCCCCCGACGAGGCGGCTTTTGAGGATGGCACCGTGAACTACCTGAACATCCCGGCCATCAAGATCGGTCTGCAGCATCTTGAAAAAGCGGGTATCGATGTCATCGGGCAGCGAGTGGAATGCCTCACCGGCTGGCTGCTCGAAAGTCTGCTGGCCCTGCAGCACAGCAACGGCAAACCCATGGTGCGCTTATATGGGCCGACGGACACCCAAGCGCGCGGCGGCACGGTGACCTTGAATTTTTACGGACCGGATGAACGCCTGCTCGACTACCGCCGGATCGAGGAACTGGCCCATCAAAAGGGAATTTCACTGCGCACCGGCTGCTTCTGCAATCCGGGTGCAGGTGAAATCGCCGAAGGGCTGACAGCCGAGGATATGGCGGCCGGATTGAGCCATGGTGCCGATATGAGCCTGCCCCATTTTATGCAGGTAATCCAGCATCGCGGCAACAAAAGTGCCGGCGCGATCCGTGTTTCAGTGGGCTTGGTGACGAATTTTGCCGATGTATATCGGTTTTTGAATTTTGCCGCCGGTTTTCGCGATAAAACCAATCTGTATATCGGCGAAGTAACTTTTGACATTCAATCTTGCCGCGTGATTCGGGATGGCAGTTAGGGATTGGGTTACTCGATTGCGGAATGCGGATTTCGGATTTCAGATTGAAAAACCGGTATTGGGTACTGGGTATTGGGTACTGGGTATTGGGTACTGGGTATTGGGTATTGGGTATTGGGTACTGGGTATTGGGTACTGGGTATTGGGTATTGGGTACTGGGTATTGGGTATTCGGCATTAGGTACTGGGTACTTGAAAGTTACCAAATCAGTTATGTGCAATTTGTGCAAAACATTGGTTGGCATATTTGTAAAACAATGACAAACAAGAACTTACGAAGATCTGAATTGAATCTAACTTTGTCACGACGGTTTTTTCGTTTGAGACATTTGAATTATGGAATTTCGGATTTGTTTCGTATTTCGAGTTTCGAGTTTCGTATTTCCGGCTTGTCCGGGTCGGGGGCTGTTGAAGCGAAGTCGGGTTCTCTGGTTTCGGATCTCTAATTCAAGGGTTCCTTTGATAATGTGATGTCGTCAATCCAAACCGTGCCTGTGCCATTGACTACAAGGTTTAGCGTCACTTTGTCCGGTTGCTGGCCTTTTTGGAATATAAAGGGGGTCTGGAGCGTTTGCCAGTCAGAATTGCCTTTGATGGGATTGTTCAGTCCTTTTGAAAAATATTGACCGCCGGCAATGTGGGCCCACATTTCCAACAAGGCTGCGCCTTCCAACTCGCTTTTAACTTGAGCTCTGTATACCAGCTTTGAATTTTCAACATCCAACCCGGTAACCTGCCCTAAACACACTATCGTTGGCCAGAGTGTTGTGATCTTGATTGACCCTTTGCCTTCAATTTTTGTGCTCGATTCGGATTTGATCTTCAAGCCGATGGCTGAGGCATCGTCAAGGGGAAGATGCTTTATTTCGCCGGCGCCGGCATGAGCAAAAGATAATAGAACCAAAGAAAAAATCAGAAAGATCCGCTTCATTTTTTATCCTCATACTTTACGGTTATTACAACTTTTCCTTTGAAGTTTCCTTCTCCAAAGTACCGAAAAGCTTCGGCTGTCTCGCTTAGCGGGAAGCATCTGTCTATAACCGGTTTAACTTTACCTGATTCAATAAGTTCGTTGAGAATGTTCAGGTCTTTATTTGGTTTATGCATTATTAAAGTCAGTCTCTTGCTTCCGGTCATGGCAATCAATGGTCCTAGTATCACAAGTTGTAGGATTCGAGCAGATTTACCTCCGACCGTGACATACATTCCATCAGAACTTAATGCACGCCTGTAATCAAAAATAGAGCGATCTGTTTTAACATCGAGGATCAGATCATAGAATTTCCCGTTTTTGGTAAAATCTTCTCTGGTGTAATCTATCACATGGTCTGCACCCAGTGAGCTTATCATGGCCAATTTGGCTGTGCTGTCCACGCCGGTCACGTCAGCGCCAAATGCCTTGGCCACCTGAATTGCAAATGTACCGACTCCGCCGCCGGCACCGTTAATTAAAATTTTTTGTCCGGGCTTAATTTCTCTCTTATCGCAAAGCCCCTGCATTGCGAGGACTCCCGCCTGGGGAGTGGCCGCTGCCTCCTCATATGTCATACCGGTTGGTATCAGCGTCAATTCATTTTCACGAGCACACACATATTCGGCGAAACCTCCCCAAGAACCCTCGCACAGGTCTCCGAATACGTCATTGCCCGGTTGAAACTTCTCTATATTTCTTCCAACCGCTTCGATTCGCCCGGCGATATCGCATCCAAGTATTTTAGTTTTATTTGGTTTTAGAAGCCCGCTCAGAAGTCGATACTCTAACGGTCTACCCGTTAACATATCCCAGTCCCAGGAATTTATGGAAGCCGCATGAATTTTCATCAGGACTTCATCGTCCTTGGGAGTCGGTTTTTCCACCTTTTTTAGTTCAAGAACATCCGGTGGTCCGTATTTTGAGTACACAACGGCTTTCATAGGTCTCCCTCAGGCGTATCTTGGTCCCGGCCATCTTCAGTATATTTCACCACCAACTATCTCACTATTGCCTTTTGTGACATAAAATAGATAATCTGCTTATCCTTTTATTTTAACTTGAGCGTGTCTTTGAGCAGCGGTCCGAAGAAGTTGCGGACATGCACGGTGGCCATGTGAGACCGCGATCTTTACGCGGTCAGTTCACCGCCATTATTCTATAAGCAGCGCTTAGAATGTAAATTAGCCGGCCCGTACGCCGGAAGGTACCGGTTTTTCAGGTATTGCAAGTACCGGCGTGATACCGTCAGCGTAGCCGATATCGAAAAGCATGCCTTCTGATAATTCACCCATCATTTTCCGCGGCTCCAGGTTTACAACAAACAAGGCTTGTTTGCCTTCAAGTTCGGTCGGATCTTCACGTTCCTGCTTGATTCCGGCTAGTATTGTTCGCCGGCCATCACCGATATCCACTATCAGCCTTACAAGTTTATCGGCCCCTTGAACATCCTCAACACGCTTAATCGTGCCGACCCTGATGTCGATCTTCGCAAAATCCTCATATGATACAGTCGGCTTTAATGGAGCATATTTCATTTCTCTTATTTTCCCCTTCAATCCTAACTGTTTTGCAAGGTGAACCTTAAGCTACCAATGACTTTGATGACAGACTAATCGGCTTTTGCGTCCGGTCCATCCTCCCGGATGGCCCATTTATTTTGTAGTCATTTGATAAGTGATCCACTGTGTTTTTTCAGCTATCTTGTCGTATACCCTGCGGGCCCTGTAGTTGTTGTCCGCCGTTATCCAGCGCACAAAAGGCCAGCCTTTACTTCGGGCGGATTCATTTAGTGCCTGAAATAACGCATCAACTACACCCTGGCCCCGACTCTTTGGATGAACATAAAGATCATCGAGGAAACCTACCGGCGTTCCTCTGAGAGGCGACGCCATTTCCCGATAGTGCATCAATCCATGGGTTTTGCCATCGCCGCTCTTGGCAATAAGTGCATAAAACTTTTTTTGCGCATCAAAAATCCATGACCAGACTGCATCCAGGATTTCCTGATTCATCGGCATTTTATAAAACTCGGCATAACCAAAATAGAGAACTTCCCACTCCTGTCGATCATTTTTGGATAATTCGGAGACTACGATATTCATAACTTCCTCTCATTTAGCTGCGTAGATCATTTGTACAATAAACATTTTGTACCTTAGAACAACTTTTCTCATTGCAGATATTCTTATTTCGAGCCATGGTGCAACATGACGATCCCCACCCATGCCCACCAATGTCGCTGCTTCCATCAGGGCGGCAACGCCGCCCATTTTCGGTAAATCATTCATTACAGATATTAGATCCGAAAATTTAAATGTTCAAAACGATAATGAGCAAACGCTGAATGCCAATCTAAAACTGCTCCAAACGCTGAATTCTAATTAGCGTTGTTTTGGGAACTTTGTTTTTGTCATTGGTAGTTATTAATTGGATTTTGTTTCGATTTTCGGGCTTCGATTTTCGGATTTGATAGGTCGTGCTAGTGGTCTTCGCCCCCTTCCAGTGGGCTTCCTGAGGCCTCCCGCTCATCGGGAGGAGCGTTCACTTCCTGTCTGCTGCATCTCGAATGTCAATCCTTGTCGGGCCGAAATACCATGATTTCATCGTAGCCTTTCATCCTGCCCGTTGCTTGCCAACCAAGCTTCCGGTAGAAGCCATAGGCCCGAATTGTTGGGTCGGGGTTTGCGCCCAACCATATCTTTTCATGCCCCTTTGAAAAGAGCCAATTCTGTACTCTTGCCAGGAGTTTTTTTCCAATGCCATGTCCTTCGTAATCGGGAAGCACGGCGACAACCTGTACCTCTCCATTCAGTCGATCACCCATTGAAAACCCGACAACCGTCTCAGCGTCTTCACACAGCCAACCACTTACATGGGAACCCATCGCTTTTGCCAGCGATTCGGGAGTAATGCCGTAATCATCTTCCAACTCTTCCATTGTAACTGCATTTTCGATCGTCGACAGTCTGACGGCAAATACAGCAGGTAAATCCGCGGGTGTCATTTTGCGATACCGTAGTTTCATTCTGAAATCCTTGGGTTAATCCCTGGAGCTGATTTCTCGGCCACTCTTGTAGTTTGCCGTCAAGATGCAGCCCGCCCACGGCAGGCTGACCATCATGCCGATGCCAAACAGAGCGATACCGGCCACCCCTGCCAGGATTATCACAATACATTGAAAGATACTGTCAGGAAATCGCTTGTGCGTCAAGCGCCAACTTTCCGCCAATGCCGGCAGCAGGCCTAAATCCCGGTCGATGATCAAGGGTAAGACATACATGCTGCTGATTCCCACATAAGCCGCCGCTATGCCCGCCAGGGGCACCATCATCGTCGAAAAGACCAGCCCCCAGGCGATCAGCGCCAGCCCCAGCACCGGGAAGATATGCCGATAGCCTTGAAAAAAATCGCCGAAACGGGCAGGGCGTCCTCCGGCGACTGCGAGGGCTACTGCGAAGAAACCCGCGCACAAGGGGCCCTGCAGTAATGTCGTGCCGGCGATGAGCAACCACAGAGGGCTCCTGTTTGCGATCAGAACGGAGACGAGTGCCAAAACGACCATGAGGAGGGTATACGCCACGAAGCCGACCGGAAACCGTCGCAATATCTCGAAGCCGCGTCTGATATAGAAGGCATCCGCACTTGCGGTGGGGCGGGGCGTCGGCCGGGGGATGTCTGTCTTCTGTGAGTCCAAATTCTCGGCTTCCGTTTGCTGCAAGGCCGGTCGGGTCATCGCAGGTCCTCTTTCGATCCCCGGCTCGATTTGCAGGGGTTCGCCGGACACCTGCAGATCCCCGCGGTTCTCCACCAGGCCCTCATGGCTTTCCACCCAGCCCTCGTAGCATGTGCAAACGTCCACTAGTTGAACCAGACTGGTGCGTCCGGGCATAGCCAGAGCAGCTTCCCTTGCTCTCGCCTCGGTCTTTTCAGGAAAAACGGCGCCAATCGTCGCCCAGCCCCGGAACCAGGGGTCATGCTGCTGCGAGATCGGGCGTCCCGGACTCGTCGTAGCTGTCGGCAGATGGGCCAGTACGAGCAGCTGCCGCTTGCTGAGCCGATAGGATTCAATGGATAAGGCCAGCGGGTTAGTCGGACGTCTCAGTGGTTCATCCGTGATAGGGAGACGGCGACACAAAAGATAAGGCCCGGTCTCGACCATCCGGTTGTTATCATCGCTGATGCGCTGCAGGGCGGCGTCGCGGTTGGCGTCCGCGCTCAACCCCATGAACCGCACTATCCTTTTGCCGTGATGGTTAAACCGCACTGCATACAGCACCAAGTACTCTTGAGAGCTGGTCAGCGGCGTCTCGATGCTGTCGAGCTGAGTTGGTGGCAAGTCCCGGCGGGTAAGTTTGGCCGGCGGTCTCCCTGTTTGGGCCTGCCAGAGGCGTTCTGCCAACCTGACATGGTGACCTTCCGCCGCCCAGATGCAGGCCGTTCGTCCCCACGAATCTCGCATCGAGGCATCCGCGCCGGCAGCGAGCAGCAACTCTACCACCTCTTCAAAACCGAAGCCGGCGGCCACCATCAATGCGGTCTCTTTGTCTCCGTCAAACCAGGTTGCGTTTGGATCAACGCCCTGCTCCAGCAACGGGCGGACCCGGTCGATTTCTCTTCTGGCGATCGCAGCGATAAGGGGACGGGTGGGAGTATGAGATTCCATCATTTAAACGATTACGTGTTGACTTGCTTAAGCTGAACGGGGCGGGAGGATCGTTGCTTCATTTTTCACCTGATGCCGATCCACCATACTCAATATGACAATCTCACGCCATTTATCGGCTAATTCATCACGACATTGGTTGCCTGACGATTGTTTTCCATTTCTCCGGTGCAGCTCTTCTGATATCACTCAAATAAATCTCATGATGCTTTCCAATCCTTTGGCTGCCATTCTCCTCGATAAACAAATGCACCCTCTCAATTGTAGGCCCCTCCTCCGAGAATGGGCCGATATGCATGGTTTGTGCTGCTTTGCCCTCCTTGTAGGATTCAAATCTAACCAAAGGCAATGATGTCGGATTCTTTTTTCTTTCAACTTCTTTGGTAGCCATTTTGACCATTTCTCTCGTGATGAACTCCGGTTGCATGATCATGGCTGTCCACTGCCACTCATCTTTGTCTCCACTTGTAAATACCGACATGTCATCAGCCCACCACAGTGCTTCAAGAGGCAATACTCCGTAGTCGATACCCATATCGCCCTTTTTTACCATGAATTTCAAGGTGTAAGCTAGTGGAAAAAGAGCTTCAATGGCATCACTGAATGATTGCGATGTGTTTGGGTCTCCCTCGCCGTCAACCATGAGAAAGTTCATCTGCGGGACATCAACAACTTCCACTTTCTTAGCAGTTGGTCTGTATAGGTGTTTGAGCTTTTTCTTGTAGTCTATCTTTTCCACTTTTAATCTTCTATCTTCATTTCCCCGGTTTGGCGGGATTGGATTCATCCGCCATCACGTAATATTTTATTTTCACAAAGCCGTGATATATATGTTCTCCTAAAGTTAACTCATCGCCGTAGCTGTCGTCTTTCTCAAAGCTACCGTAGGACTTCTTGCTTTTTTTCATGCTCCTAGGTCTCAAAGGCGTTTTTTCGAATGAGATATTTTCCTCAAAGCCAATTGTTTTCAAAACGACGCCCAAATCCTCCTCATAGTTCTTCCTAACATTGCATATTTTCCTGTAATCCAGCCAAGTCGAAATGCTCAAGAATGAAGCTTTTTCCGCGCAGTTGCCGGACGCTGGATGCTGGACACTCGAAGCCGGATAACCTACCGAATACTATCGGTAAATTTCACTTTCATCCAGTATCCAGGAACCAGAATCCAGATGCGGTCGATACTGTCGGCTGTTTTCATTGTAGCTGGTAAGAATGATTCAAAAATTTTTTGCAACTATAGGGTTTTCTCAGTCAGATCAATCCCGCTTGTTGGGCAGACCATTCGAGCTTTCACTGAATGTTGGTGGATTGCTCCAATCGATAGGTCCTTTCTCGAATCGATACTTTAATCGGCGCAATACCACATCCGGCCAGGCCCTCGAAAAGTACTGAAACGCTTCTTCCCACTCTTTTCCTTCGCCCCAACCATCATGGCGCAAGACCACGCGAGTTTCGTCATTTTTCGTTTCGAACATGCGAACCACTACATGGGTCATCTGACTTCGCACGCTCGGCAGATGCGGCGGCGCATTCCATGTAAATGCCAACATCCGCTTGGACTGAACCGCCAAAACAATCATTCCTTCTCCACCTTGTTTCCCGGTCTCAGCATCAGGATCAAAGAGCATCTCATAGTTTCCGCCGGGTTTTAGGTCGATTTTACATTTTGGGGCAAGGAAGCACTGAGCCCCCTCCTCCGTTGTCCATGCATGCCACACTGCAGTCAAAGAAGCCGGCACATCGATCTGACAAGTGATTACCTTATCGACGCCTGATTGTTCTTTCAATTCAGAACTCCTATTTGGCAAGAATTTGCCGGGTTACAGAAATTAAAATAGAATTAAATTCAGCAGCCTCGAAATCCGTTTGAGTTTTGCATTCGGATTTCGGATTTACATTGTCGGGCCAGTGATCTTGCCCTCTTCCAGGGGGCTTCCTGAGGCCTCCCGCTCAGCGGGAGGAGCGCTCACTGACCTGGTTGGCTCTCCTTAGTTTCCTTTAGTTTTGGACCCACCATAGACGTGACTCCGATGGTAACAAGAGACGCGAGAAAAAACACGCCTATCGAAGCCAGCGACTTCCAGAGGATTCCAGTATCACCAGGTCCCCATATTAAAAAAAGTGAAACAACAACTGCAGCCAATACACATACAATACAAATTGTGAAGCATACGATCGTTATGGCTTTCAAATCCAAATTCCTCAGTCTGGTGTTTAAAGAATACAAAAAAGTCGCCTTTCAATAAGACCACTTTTGGGTTCCCGGCTAACGTTTTCCTTACCAGCCGGACATGGGCAAGGATTGGTAAAACACTTTAACTAAAACTACAACTTACGATTTACAAAAACAAGTAAAAAAACGAGGACATAGCCCGGTCGGCTGTAGAAGCAATGGTTGGGTGGGCATTCTCGGCGCCAGAAAGTTCACATGGCAGTTTTGCCCCAGAATAATGAATATGTGAAAAACGCGAAATAATCTGGAAGGTTCAGAATATAGTCCGGTGAATCCGGCAGGCACAACCGCCGAAATTCTGACCGGTCGTCGGATGACAGCTCGCGTTCTACATCTGGCCAACGCATTTCAAAAAGACTCACCAGGGCATTGCGTATTTCTCGGCTCAAAGGGGCATGGAAACTATCAGCTGTTTTGCCCTAAGCTTTGCCTTAGCCGCTTCGGTCTCGCGATTGCGGGCCGGTGCCGAGGTAGTGAGTGAGTTCAATAGCCGATGAACTGTCGCTGCGACATCATCGACGGCTTGCTCGAAAGCAGCAGCGTTGGCTTTTGATGGCTTATTTGCACCGCTGATTTTGCGCACGAACTGGGTTGAAGCCGCGCGGACCTCCTCATCCGTCGCTGGAGGATCGAAATTGAATAATGTTTTGATGTTTCTGCACATCATCTTCTCCGAAACTGGGGTTCGTAGTGGTGAACAGCCGGTTCTGGGATCGAGAGCCACAGCAACATACTAATATATGAATATTTAATTTAAAATGGAGAATGTATAAGGTTTCTGAAAATCTGGGTCATAACTATGAATCTCAATTGCTATATCGACCTCGTCTTTCGTTGGATGGCTAGCAAGACAGTATGGTGACCGCAGTCCTCATCTTGTATTGCAATTTCCACTTTCTTAAATCCGGCCAAATTAAAGATCAGACGATATTCCTCAGGATCTAAACTAGAATGATATACTGGTTCACCCTCTACTTTTCCAAGAACTTCACCCGCTTTATGACCCACAGTCAACAATATAGCTCCGCCTGGATGAAGAAGCCGGAAGAAAAGCTGCAGAGTGGATCGCTGCTCGTCGGGATCTAGGTGGAAAAAGCTATCCCAGCCGATAATACCATGGAATTTCCTTTTGAGCGCCAAGTCACGCATGTCCATCACGATACAATCCATCTCTGGAATGCGGGAGCGAGAAATCTTAATCATCGCAGGTGATATATCAACTCCGGTGACCGAAAATCCGCGCTCGATTAGATGCGCGGCAATCGGCTCACCTGCACCACACCCAACGTCAAGAATTGAAGATTTAGCCGGTACAACTGAAGTAAAGCGTTCCAGCCAGCCTTTCTCAAAAAAAACTCGTGGTCGATGAGCATCCCAAGCTTTGGCATGCTTGTCATAAATATCAAAGGTGTTGTCATGAATTTGGCGAAAATTTGGCATGTCCCATTACCCGGATCGAATGTAGAAACTACAGTCCTATCCCTCCTTAAATATCTCAGTATAGGCTTTCGGGAACCCGCCGCCTTTGACAGGGTCACATTGAGTGCCCCAATACGGGATCGGATATCTGATGCCTCTCTTATAAAGCTCAACAAGATTCTTATCGACCTTTACCACCTGTTGAGATGTGAGGCCGATTGCCAGTTCGTCTTCTTGAGCATGGCCAAACCTTCTTTCACCAAAACAAGGGATACTGAGAGACGGCTTTCCTGTGAGAAAACACTGAACGATGGTGTCCGAGCACGAACTTTCTCCGACGCAGTAAAATTGCAGTCTTTCATAATTTTCAAACTGGAGAGCATTTATGATAAGGATCATCTGTGCCGGATTTCCGTATAACAGCACAACATCTGGTTCAAATTGGGCGCCGGACATCGCACTTAACAGAATTGCTTCATACTTACCAGGAGGTATTCTCTGAATAGCGTCTTCAGACTTTTTAGCATCTTCCTTAGTGGCGCACCACGCCAGCTGGCGGAGAGTGCCATCCTTTACCTTTTTTGGGGATTCGGCCAAGCCAAAGATTCCGGAGCATATAGTCATGAGACTCTGAGCCACGATCCCATGGGTCCAGCCGAAGGTTCGGGAGGAAGTGATTGCCTGGCAAAGGGTTCCTTCATGCATTTTGATCCCTTTGATAAGCTGAAGGTCCCCCTTCCTGCTTAATAATTTTAGTCCGATTGGAAATGTTCGCAGCCTTAAGTACTTTTCAATGGCATTTGCGGCGTCGATGTAAGTCTTATTTTTCGTCGTCATTTTTTCGCTTCCCCCATATAAAGTAGTCCAATCATATTCTTGGGCACACCGGCCCGAGAAGCGCTGCAGGCCGCCTTACTTTGAAAACCTAAAAACTTAACGTGAACCGCCCGGCTTTCCCTGCTGTGCCGCGGCGAAGCTTTTTCTCGCGAAGACTGGTCGGCTACATCTCGCTTGGTTACACTTGCATTTCTTCAGCACCTTCACTGATATTAGCGTATTTCAGGTCAGGTAACAGTTCCTCTCTGAAGCGAGAAGTATCTCCATAGTATGGTACCCTTCCAATATCTATAAAATCCTTGGTTAAAGGGCTTATGGTACCGAATGCCCCTGAAACCAGCTCAAATATATTTGCGGCGAGATAGATGAGCCATAGCGGCATTCTCCATGGTCTTCGACAACCCCATATTTTACAGGCAAAATCGAGAAAAGATTGTAAGGTATCATCGCCTTCATCACCAATATGGAAAACACCAGTTGCACTTTCATTCCTTATCGCAGCTACAACCGCTCTGCAAAAATCTGTTTTGGAAATAAGATGGATTTCGGTTGGTTCCCGCCATACACCGAGAATCATTCTTTTCGCGAACCACTCTGCAGCATCAATCATTAATATCCCTTTACCGTAAACCATTCCTACCCTGAGAGAAACTGAATTTGCAATTTCATCAAAAAGATGGATTTCCTCTTCAAGTCTTGTCTTTGCGTGCACAGATACTGGCTTACGATCAAGTCTTCCCGTTGCAGGTGCTTTTCTTGAGGTTGGACCCTCAACATGCGGGAAACTGATCAAAATCATCCTACTGGCTTGTTTTGCTTTAGCGACCTCAACCAAATTTTTAAAATATTGAATGTTGGTTTTATATAGAAATTTTTCTGGATTTGCCTTAAATAATACTCCTGCGAAATGGACTATTATGTCAGCACCATCAAGGCATTCATACAAAGTTTCTTGTTTTGATAGATCAGCATTTCTAACTTGGAATCTCGAACATCCTTTAATATCAACTGAAATATTTTTTTGATGCTGCATAAGAATCAAATTTAGATCTTTCTCATGATCCCTAATATGTCTGGATAGCAAGCTGCCAAGGTTGCCGGCTGCTCCTGTTATCAATATATTTGTCATTTTCTTTGAAGTGTAAAGGTTTGTGTATAATCATTTTTTACTGCGAACGGGCCAATCAGCCGCGCAGGTTTTTGCGTCGGCTGAATTGGTGAGGTTATACATTAAATTACTTCCCTTATTTTAAGGCCTTCCATTTTTATTTCAACTCGATTTTTTCCATCATCACATAACGACCTTCTTTCGTGAGCTTTAGTGCTCCCCGTAATTTATCCCCCACAAACCAGCATGTGACCTCACCATAATCGATCTGAAAGAGTTTTGCAAACCATCCGATTCGAAATTTGAAAGAGAGTTTGCCGTCTTCAATCTTGGCTGGCAATTCAGTAAAACCAGGCTCGTCGATACCCCAAAGTTCCTGTTTGACCCATCCAGGCTTTAAGGGCTAAAATCAATGAATTTGGTATCTTTCTTATATCACAAAAGGTTCAGTCCATCAAAAGGGTTCATTACCGGCTTCTGATCGACTTTGCAGCCGACTACGATACTCCCTCAAGTCACGTCACCAATTCCAGAGTCTGGACCCTCAGACATTTTTACCACTTTTTGACCCTTCAGTAGATTGTAGCCCAAAATATCGCAACCGGTCTGCAGTACCCGAAAATCGAAAAGACCGTACCCCAGTATCTTACTGAAGCGGAATATTAGCGCCTACTGGTCCACATCACCGACCGCTCAGACTCACCCATGGGTCTGAGAAATCTCATTATCACTATGCTTCTGGGCACCTTGGGCCTGCGAATCAGTACCCTGATTGCCATCAATATCGAGGATATCGATCTTACGTGCGGTCTGCTGTGGGTTCGGGAAAAAGGACGAAGGCACTGCAGCATGGTCTTGCCTCACTGCATTTGCAAAATCATTCGCGACTATTTGCAACAGACGTTCCAAACGGCTCGGCCCTGGCTGTCACCTGAACTGACAGGTTGGGCGACCACTTTGTTTACTGCAAACTTATTGACCTACATAATAATTTTTATCTAATTCTTGACGGAATTGCATAAAGGATTTGAAATGAATCACATTCATACCTGACTTCATCGCTCCATCCACATTTTCAAATGAATCATCTACAAAGAGACATTCTTGGGGAGGTATCTCTATCTCGCTGAAACAAGCTTCATAAATGCTCGCATCTGGTTTATTCTTACCGAATTCACAAGAAAATATTAGTTCATCAAAAAGCCCAAGCCATTGAAAGTGTTTTTCTATAAATACTAAGCAGTCTATGGTCATATTAGATATAATAGCAAGCTTGTGAAATTTCTCCCGGCTTTCTTTTATGAACTGTATCATCGATTCGTTGATTTGGGTCCAGCTCTTAACATCCTCTTGAATAAGGTTCGTGACTTTGGAATCGTCAAGTTCGACACCATAGTGTTGCAGAATGCTATGCCAATATTCTTCACCTGAGAGTTGACCATTGTCATAGTTCTCTCTTTTCCTTCGGTATACCTCCATGAAATCGTTAAGGTCTTGACTTAGGATTTCAATAATGTTGTTCACATTATCAGGATTCTGTGGGTTGCTGATCACACCACCATAATCTAAAATCAGTGCTCTTATTCTTGTTTTTCCCACTTCATATCCTTACCGAGGTGATTTCCTCTGACCGCCCAACGCAGAGTTAACCTGCCGGCGGTCTAATTATCGAATCTGTACAAAATTTTACGCAAATCGACATTGTTTTCCCGGTCAGGTTGAATGATTGGTTAGGGGTAATTCAAGGCTTCTATTGTGGTTCCTTGAGCGATAGTAGAGGACGCCCTGAGTGAACACCTTACCAGGATTCAATTTTCAAAACTACGCCTTTACAAACACCAACCGAGTCCAGGTTACCGCTTCCTTACCCTGCATTAAGCTCGGCTGATTTGGCAGATGTAACAGGCTTCTTAATCCCCAGGCTTCCGCATATTCGATCGTTTGTTGCCCATCCATCGAAAATACATGTGTCCCTGCACCCGCTGGACCATGACGAAGTGAAAGCGCGAAAATGGCATCTGAACGCAAGAGGTTGGATATTCTCAACATTGCATGCTGCTGTTCAGCATCATCGAGATGGTGCCAGACGCTTGAGGCTAATACAAAGTCGAACTGTTCTGTTTGATTACCAAGGACCGAGAGCATCGGCAAAGAATCATCGATCCATTGAATATTCGGCACGTCGTAGAGTCTTCTCGCGGCGGCCCGAAACGATGCGGCTGGTTCAACCGCGACAACGTCGTGGCCCATTTTTGCAAGAACCGATGCATCTCGCCCAATGCCTGCACCAACATCCAACACACGCACCGAATTATTGGGTATAAATTCGATGAAAGCCTGATGCAGTTTCATGAAGTCGATCTCTTTGGTCGCTTCAATAAATTTATCGGTAACTTCTGAGTAACCCTCTGTCCCCTTCACTTGATGATTATAGCGCATTATCTCGTTGGGATTCCTTGTACAACAACCGATTAGTATGACTCCTGTTAGCGCCCGCGCATCAACTGCACCCAAAGCTACGAATAACTTGTAAAGGGCGCAATTTTAAGATTTACCAAGAAAAGTTGAAAACGGCATCGCTTTGGGTGGCAGAGTGCATGCGCCTTGTTGGGTATTTTTTTTATCAATATTCATATGCATGACCACCGTCACACCATTTACCATAGTCAAAGTTTTGTGGATTATTTATCAATTCCTTCGACCTGTTAAGGAACAAGTTAACATCATCTGGAAGATCCAAAGTCTGCTTAGCAATCCATGCAGATGCTTTTGGTATAGGCCAAGTTTGTCCATTTGATCTTATAGCATCACCAATTAAAAGATATAGACAAGATAGAAAAAATTTCCGATTAGGACACTTTCGGTCAGATGCAAGCCTGATAAAAATATCTGCGCGTTCAGGTTCTGCTATGTAAAGATCCCAATCTTGTTCTATTTCAGGAGGATAATGAGTACCATCAATATATGCCCATCGGATGATTTCATCATCTGTAGGATTTACAGCATCTTTAAAGAAGCCTCTTGGTATCACATTCATATCTAAAAGCCCAACGGGGCGTTTCACCTGCCGGCGGTGGTTTTAAACACCACCTCTTAAAACCGGCGAAAATCCGATGTCCCAACGAAGTTCGTAAGCCGCATGATATAGCCGGTCAGAGTGCAAACGAAGGTTATACGCAGGTCTTTATCATTCGAAAGTTATATTCCATTAAAATTAAGCTCTATCCTTTTCAATCCATGAAGAAGAATAGGGATCCTGCCACACCTTCAAGGAAGAATCCTGCGACGAATGCACCGATTTTCTCCTTGTCGTTCAAACCGCCAAAGATGCTACCGAGCTGTAAAGCAATTCCTAGAATAACAAGAAAGGCAGCCAGCAGATCTAACATTATCTTTCACCCAAATTTTCAATTGAAGAGTGTAATCAGATTCTTTGTTTCGTTTTTACGGTATAACCAGCCGGCCATCTTGCCTTCGCGCCAGCACTGAATTAAACGCAAAACCGCATAGTTTTTCCGGTCTGGTTCAGCGATTGGTTAGCAAAAATAGTTAATGCACTCCAAAAAAATTTCCCACACGTTGTCTTAAGAGTTTAACAAGACCCTTGTCCATATATTCGTATTCGTCTGGTATATCAAGACAAATCACTCTCTGTTTAATTAAATATCGTCTGAATTTCTTCTGCAATTTATTTCTGTGCGATTTTTCCATTACAAAAATATAGTCCGCCCATTCAACGAGTTCAGGTGTTAATGGCGTCGTAGCGTCATTGTTTAAACCTGCCGATTGCACATCATAGCCATCAATGTCAGAGAATATTGTTTCTGCCGTTGGGCTTCTCAACTTATTTTGGCTGCAAAGAAATAAAACTTTTCTCATAATTGAACGGAGCGTTTCACCTGCCGGCGGTGGGCTAAAACGCTAAATTTTAAATCGCTGGAAAATCGATGCCCCAACTAATGTTGTGAGCCGCACGATAAAGCCGGTCCGAGTGCAAACGCAGGTTATATGTTATTTGATCAATCTCGCTTATTGGGTTTCAGTAATTCCATATGTTTTTGACGGCTTATTTGATATTCTTTTCCTGCTTGGTAATCTGAAATAAATAGGGTCAAAGAAATTAGAAGGCAACAACACCCGGCAATCTTGTACCTTTTATTACCTGTCGCGACAATTAAAGATGATATTATAGTCATAGATCCATATAAAAACAGGTAACCCCCAGGTATTGCTTGGATAAAGAAAATCGATATAAAAGTTACAATAAAAACTGTAAGTAAGATTTTGGCTATTGAATGTCTCATATAATGCATGTTTCGCTTCCGGTGAGCGGCGGCCGATAAGAATTTCAATTTTGTACAGCTTTTACGCAAAACCGCTATCTTCAGGCCGTCTGCTCCACTGGTTAGTTTTTTGTAAAGTTACTTAGGCATTGTGTAGATTGCTCTGGTGACAAATTATTTATAAAAACATTTCTATACTTCTTTAAAAATTCATTTCTCGCTTTATTCATTTCCTCAACTGAAAAATTAGTAATTGTAAATGAATCGGATATTGATTTACATGTTGAATTAGTCAAATGGCTTTTTGCTATTAAAAAATCTATGAATTGTGTCTTATTATCGATGAAGGCTGGTTCCATTAGTTTTGACACTTCCGCACCAGTATGAGACCAACCCTCTTCATTTACTATATGTGCCCAATATAGAAATAAGAACATTTCATGTTTACTAAACTGTTTGATATTTTTGGTTAAAGATTGATAAAGAATCGAAAAATTTATTGGATAGGGTTTATCTTTCCAAAACGGATCTTTGGATTCAATGTCGAACATCTTATGAAGCTCATCATATAGATCTTGATCTCTTGGATCCGGCGTGAATCCATATGCGAAAAGGGGAAACAATAGTGAAATAGAAATTACAGCAAATACTTTTTTCATATACCTATGCTGAAGTGTGCAAAACTTATGGCGGGGCTTTGCGACAAGGGAACCGAGTGCGACATCAGGCCCAGGTTATATTCAATTCATTCTGTTCCTTGCTTCGTTTTTCTCAACAGTTCGTCCAGTATTTCGTCAACGCCGTTTTCAAAGTTGTCCTCTGTTTTTTTTCTGGGGTACTTACTCCTATATTTTGCGATTCTTAGAAAAATTTTATCAGCTATTATTCTTCCTTCAAAATTTTCATCCTCAGGCAGAAAATTATTCACTATTGAAATCTGACTATCAAGCCTTGCATTTAGTTGACTCAAAGCTTTATTGATTTCACCTTCACTTAACATCTCTAAAAGAAGTATATTCTGAGTTGCTGCAATTAGCTCATCAGTAATAATATTATCTGCAAGCAAGATATCACTAATTTGAGATGATTTACCGAATGAATATCCGCCCCAAAATATTAATGCTGTGATTGTTGTAATACAAATAACCCAATAAAGCTTCTTCATGATCATTCCTTTATCTGGAATATAATGCGGATAACCAGCGTGCCTCAATCCTTTCAAGCTGGCACAATATTTTACGATAAACCGCTCAGCTTTTCACGGCTGGTTCATCCGCCTGGTTATGCGAGCATTTACGGTCACATCATGATTCTTATAAAAACGATTAGTATAATGATCATAAAGGCCATTCCAATCGTAACCTCAAATATCTCGAAAAAGATGGTCGCCTTAGATTCGCCTTTCCACCTTTGTATCGTTTTATTACGATAATCTTTTGAGAACAGAAACCTGAATCCAAATCCACCTTCAACAAGCTTCCCTATTGCTTCTACTATGTCCAGAATTCCAGCCATTCTATATTTGACAGTCCGATTGGCGGCATCATACGCTGCGTCCGATATTGGTTCGTAAAAATGGAAACCCATGATAAACAGGAGATCCCTTTGGTTTGGAGAGGAATGCCGGCATATTAGGTGTTCTTGCTTGAGCCGAATAATCCAGTTTTAATTGTTTGGATTTCAATTCATTGCTCATGATTAGTTGCCCAACGTGGTTGAGGTAACCAGCCGGCCATATTGCCTTCGTGCAGGCACTGACCTTTACGCAAAACCGCATAGTTTTCCCGGTCTGGTTCAGCGATTGGGTTATGTTCCAATTCGTTTCGATCAAGAACTAATTTTTCGAAATTCAGCCTCTAAAATCAATTGGCCAACAAAGAAGGATACGACGATAAAAATTATTCCAACGGCAATTTCTGTTGGTCTACTAATCTTCTGGAAAAAACCAAATATATAGGATATCATCTCTCTTACAAGTACATAATGCATGTTTCGCCACTGAGCAGCGGCCCAAATAAATTTCAAGTTTAAACGGTCTTTACGTAAAATCGCGATCTACACGCCGCCTGCTCTAGTGGCATTGTTAAGACCTCTGTTGGCAGCTTTTACAATGCTTGTAAAGCCATTTGCGCACCTTTTCCAGACTTCTCACACTCAATGTTTCAGTAATATCCTTTTTCGATTCAACGTTTTCACCTTCATCAAACCGAGAAAAAAATAGTTGAATTTTATTTTCACTAGCTAAGTTATTCAAAACACAACTGGCTTGTTCAAGTTCATTTGTTTGGTCGCACTTGTCGGCGTTTCTGTGGATTATCTCCTTTGCCAACTTGCTACCAGATTGAATGAAGGGTAATGACTGATTAGCAGAGATTGCAAGATAAGTGTAACCGGAAGCATAGAAAAAATATAAATAGGAGAAATCATTAAGGCCCTTCGTATTGGTATTTGAGGGTGCGCGTATGATATCGCACGTATTATCAGGACAAAATTTAACAGATGCGTCAGTAACGGTTTTCTTAACTTTGACACTACCTTCTAACATTGGCACACTCTTAGAAATAAGATCAATGAATGTATCAATAGGGTCTTTATCCGCAGCTGTTAAGTTTGTCTGGAGGAGAAAGAGGTAAAAAACTAAAAAAGGTAGTATTTTGATATACATAATCATATTTATTCCAATTTCGTTTTGTGAGACGCCTAAGCTAACCTGCCGGCCACCAGGCTTTCGTGTCAGCACTGAACTTTACGTGGAACCGCAACATTTCCCGGGTCAGGTTCAGCTATGGGTTAGCCAATACTTATTGTCAAAATATCGTAATGGGTCGACGCGGCAAAAGCTGTTCAATCATAACCGAATTCGTCCATAAATTCCTGAATTTCTTCCGCGGTCTTCGGTGCTGCTATACTAGGTTGCCGCAATACCTCTGCGTTGCAACCAGCATCCCATGGGTACTTTCCAATGGAGTCGGGCCAAATAAGCTGAACAACGCTTAAATTTTCGGTCTTTTTAGAACGACGATAAAAAGACATTGCGTATCCAAGATAAAACATGTGTTGGGTCTCATGGACAGGCCGTACCACAAATATCCTGTTACTAAACTCCTTGTGCGAAGCAAGGCTCCGGTGTCTCGATCCGACAGAAAAAGAAGCTCCAAGTTTTATCGAATTGCAGGCTGTTTGAATTACTTCAAGAGAAAGACTCTCGTCCAAACCAAAACAGATCAATTCCGGATGCTGATAATTTAGCCCAAGCCCGATAGTATATATGAACATGTCCGTCATAGGATGACCGGCTACAAGCTGGTACGTCCAGCCGTGCTCACTCACCGCTTCTTCAATTATGTCATCTCTCATCGTCACACCTTTGTGGCACCGTAAAAGCTATAATAAATCGCTTGACCAAATTCCTATATTATCCTTGAGCCTTGGCTAACGTGAAGATGACTTGCCGCCAGCAATAGATTCGAACCGCACCGGACTTTCACACAAACCGGCATTTATAGCGCGGTCAAGTCCATGGCATGGTTATGTGATGTTACTTTTCTATAGATTTTGATTCCTTTATATAATTCTGGATTCCGTCGACGATCCCTTCACACAGATCGTTCTGATACTCTTCAGATAATAACCTTTTGCATTCATCGGGGTTTGATATAAAGGATGTCGCTATCAATACCGCAGGCATCTGGACGCCCAAAAGGACATAAAGTGGTGCTGATTTTGTCCCTCTATTCTTGATGCTGCTGTATCTTTTTTTCATGTCCGCCGAATCCTGGATCAATACATATTCGTCTAACGCCCAGAGCAAATTTTTTGGTTATGGCGTCTTTGGTGATAGCCCCTCTTGTTGATAAATTTGAACCCTCTGAGGCTGTACCCCAGAAATCTATCATGATTCTGTATGGGTTAGAGAGGGAAAAAATTTTGTACTCTTTTATTTTCTTGATATCTATAAGAACCCTGACAGAATTTGATGTTAATTGGTCAAGTCTTGCGTCGGTAACCAATTCGTCGTCAATTTCAACTATTCTTTTAGCCTTCTCTGAAAGCTTACTGTTTTGGATGTCGATGCTAAAGCGAGAGGATACTTTGCTGGGAGATCGGATGTTTGTGAGATTAAAATTGAAAGGAGCCTCATTGTCTAAATCGATTGCAACTCGGGTATATCTTAAGTTCGACCAGAATCGTAGCTGATTTATTGTGGCAGTAATTTCAATTGGCTGTTGATTGTCATTGCTCTGGCTCGTCGATAAGGAGGGAGCAGGGCAAAATACACTGAAACCAACAAAAATGAAAAGAAAGAATATAATATGTTTTATCCTTACCATTTTTGAATATACGCTCGCGCATCTCCTGCACCCAAAGCCACGAGTAGCTTGTAAAAAGCACATTATAATGATATGCGAATGAAAATCAAAAGCGGCATTGCTTTGGGTGTCAGAGTGCATGCGCATTGTTGGGCCTTACTTCACAGTAGGTTCCTGCAATGAAAATGGATTCCCAAACATTTGCGTGGAAAAGAGCCTGAAATGAACTGGCACCTTTTTCACAAATGGATATTTTTGTCGAAAGCCTTTAATATAACGCTCAAACTCCTTCCGACCATCTATGTAATAGCGCCACAAAAAAGGTTCAGCCCCGCAATCAAGGCCAAAATGCCCGATATAAACAATTTCACCTGGATTAACAGTGAATGAACCACCCAAAGGCTTGCCATCTTTGATGAGGTTGTCCTTCGAACCCTTAATGTGAGCAATATCTGTTTTCGAACTCGCAACTTTTACGTCAAAAGCGGATAGGATGTACTTTCCTGGTTGAACGACAAACGCATAGGGAAGAAATTCGTTTTTCACCAACAATTTTGAAGGGGTCTCAAACTCTAATGATGCCACCTCGGTACCATCGATCGGAGATTTTGTGAATGTAAGCGCTTGAAGCTGTGCATTTTCAAATTGACCACAATTCCATGCCCGTCCCCAGTTTATCTGAATGATTAACACTCCAAGATCGGTCTTGTAGGTATTTCGATCTAATCTCACAGGCTCAGCTGAAGACACAGCCGTATACAAGACTAGAAGGATCATTATTGCGCAAAATAGAAATTTGGCCATTTCACAAACACCTTTGAGGCCCAACACTGCGCTTTGCGGCAAGTTTGAAGCGTAACGGAAAACTTGACCGACAACAGCGCCTTGTTATGCATCTTGCCCCTGCTACGCAGTGTAATAACTTTGTTAGCTTTCGGGAATTTCACCGAAAAAGCCTATTACACAAGATACTTTTTCTTGCTCATCTGTTTCTGTTACATCGAACCCTGATAAAAGTAACTTGCCCTCCTGATGAATTGCCCAATGGTAGCGATGAAAATTGTGATGAGAATCTACACCGCTCGTTCTAGAGTAAATAGCTCCGGGGAGCTTGGACTTCACTTCGTGGACGTTGTGTTCAAACCCATCAATGCCAGAAACATCAATAGATGGATCAACAAATCGAACATTCGGGTTCAGTGCTTTTTCAAGGTGACTACGAACTTGAGTAGAATCAGCTTCGTTCCATGCTGCCAGCATGTGGTCAAGTGCTTCTGGGTAGTTTGCCATTCGTAATTCCTCCTTCTCTTAGTAAAAAGACGGTATTCAAATAGTGCGACTGCATAAACATAAGCTAACCTGCCGGCCTTATAACTTTCGAGCCTGTACTGAGTTTTACGAAAATCGATATAGTTTTTCTGGTCAGGTTAAGCGATTGGTTAGATGTCCGGTCCCGGAGAACCATTATTGTTGACCCCAGAACAGACGCCGTGCCGGCCCAACTCCGCATTTCTGGTAGCGATTGTATGCTCTTGCAGCACCTTCGATAGCAGCCGCGGTCGTTCCTTTCGCGATCCATGAGCGTAATGCCGAATCGAGTGTGTACGCTTCGGGGGCCATCAGCCCAGTGGTTAGCAACAGCGGATGGGCTCCAGTCGTGTGAAGGTGGTCGACGAAATGCGACTTACTGGCACAGGCAAGAATAATTGCGCTTTTAGCCGGTGATTCCTTCGATGCGGGCGAGGGCGTCTCTAGCCTGAAGTCCATTAGGCCATTGTGGCCAACATACACCACAACATGGGATGCACCTCCCGCCTGAAGGGCGTGAGTCTCAGAGTGCCGCTTCACCGTGACCGTCTCACTCGCTCTTCCAGCCGTCATCTCAAGGTAAGTAATCATCGCCTCTCGAATTTTGGCACCATCCCACGCGTCTGCGACGATGTAGACAGGAACAGCAAGCTGATCCCGATTAACCTCTGCGTACATCACGACACGCTCTAAGATTCGGGTGTCAGCAGGACGCAGAATATCCAGCCTGGTCCAGTTCGCAGAGCGAGGCAAGTGAGTGCGAACCCCGTACAGGGCGCCCCAATAGAGGTTGGACTTGGGATCTTGCCCGTTTCCCAGCGCCTTGGGAACCGGGACGATTCCCTGATTGACATTGTCACAGAGGGCTACCACAACGTGGACTACAATCGGTTTCCCTTCAGCGATATCCGCGTTGACTCGACTCTGCACATCGCTGTTGGTGACCGACGATGCCGCACCAGACACCGCCAACACTACCAGTGCCACAATGATTGTCGCTCGAAATAGTTTCATTGTACTTTCCAAGACATCTAAAGCCCCTAATCAACCGCGCTGCTTTTTTGCGTCGGCTGAATTAGGTTGGTTATGTTATCATGATATTTTGAATAAAAGGAATAAACATCTCCTTCAATTTCAATAAATTTTCGATATGCCATTTTCTTAACTGCTCTAATTCATTGTCAGAAGCATCAATCGTTCCATCGCAATAAAGTGCAATTCGACAACTTCTCTTATCGTCAAGTCTTTCCCATACAAAAGAAGCACCATATTTGTTTTCAATTTCAGCTGATTCGTTCTTAAGGGTATCGAATAGTTTTTTGTTTTTGTCATAATCCCCTTGATCAATATAAATTTCTGTTCTGGCCTTACCCCCTAGTGCGAAATTTGCTCCATATAATATTCCTTTTACACCAGTTGAAAAAGAATACCAGCTTTGTGGTTGACCGGCTTTTGCTCCAGTGAATCTATGGTCTTCTCTCAATTCATCTATAAGTGATTGGAAATATGCTCTATATCTCTCACCCTTCGACGAAACATTTGAAGATGTTGATCCCTTTTTTGATTTTTGCCATTCGTTTGGAAATACAACAGGCTTAAAATTGAAAGCTGGTTTTGATTCATCAATTTTAAGTACCTCAATAACAACACCAAAAAATTGTGTCTCGATATCGGTTCTTTGATTTAGCCACTCCAAAGCTTGCCGATGTTCATCTCGAATTGATTCAGAAACCCATACGACGATAGAAGCATTAAAGCCAGCAGCATATGTTAAAAGTTTTCCCAAATGGTCATGATCAGTTTGCGTAAGCTGATTTTCAATAATTACAGGCTGGGAACTGCCAAGATCTTGTGCAAGAAGATCAAGGGAAAAGTCACCAACTGATGCTTCCTTTTCTGTGAGTTCAAGTTCTAACCCCAAAGCATCTCCAAGGGATTCAATGTTCGAAGCTAGCCAGGGTGTGAAGACTGTTGCCTCATTAGGCCATATTTCACGCAAAGATACTTTTTTAAGTTCTCCAAATTCTACCATAAGCTATTCCTCCTGAACATAACGCCCGCGCACCACCTGCACCCAAAGCTACGAGTAGATTGTAAAAGGCACTTTATAATTATTTGCCAATATAGTTCGAAAGCGGCATTGCTTTGGGTGTCAGAGTGCATGCGCCTTGTTATACTTTTCTATTGTTTTAGTTTTATCAGGATAAATGAAATATTTAACATCCATATGGAAATAACTAATAGAAATGGCCAAATAAATAACTTAATCCTGATTTTCTCATGAAATTTGATTTCGTTAAGGATTTCATCATTTCCATTATCAAGTTTACCGAGTATGAAGTACAAGCCCCCGAAACCATATGAAAGGTCCCCCCAAGGAAATAAGAGGGACGTCCGTTCCATTCATCTATTTTAACATTTTATTTCTTTGAAACGAGATTACCAAATTTAAGTTATCAAGTATCTATTTTCAAATTACCAGATCTCAAAAATAATGTAAATATAGCAAAAATAAAGAGATAGAGCGGACTTCCCCATTCTCCCCCAGTACCAGCTGATGATCTTATTAATTTTTCAAATTTTGATATAGGGCGAATTGATAGTTTGTGTTCTTTGTCTGGATCCCTGATATTCAGGTATAAATTTACGAAATAGTATATTAATAAAACCGGTAGAACTGGTAGAGCGATGAGTGGAAAAAAGGCAAAAAATATTATGTATATCTCTACACCGAGTGGCAAATCATTCATTGTTTTATCTTATAACGCCAAGCTTGAGCAGCGCCGGGCAATAGCCATGAATTTCCGCAAAATTAAAGTTGTTTTGAGAGCCACCGTACGTACAAAACCGGCACGGTTTTAGGCGTCTGACTCCAGGCTTTTGTTATGCCTTCCTGCTTTAGGAGGCCCACTTAATTGAAATCTTTCGGCCCGATTGCACACAATCCCTTAAATATAGGTTGATCAGATTCTGGTAGGGTATTCCTGTATCTTCAGACATTTGTTTAAAATATTCGATAATGTCAACACCCATTCGAATAGTTACCTGTTTCTTCAACCTTTTTGCATAAGGATTTTTCCGGCCTTTCATCTTTGAAAAATCGTATTCTTTCCTCATAATATTTCTCCGAGATATGCTTTTTGTTCCTTTTTAGTCGCTTTTCTTGCAGAAATAATCCTGATTTCTGATCCTTCTTTTCGTAACGTGTAACTGACAATCAAAATCCTAATTCGATAACTATGCCCTAACATCAAGAACCTATCTTCAGATTCTGGATGATCAGGATCATAGTATTCGATGGCATGTTCATCAAAGAAAACTGTTTGGGCTTCATCAAATGATATTTTGTGTTTCTTTTGGTTGGATATATTTTTCCGATCATCCCAAGAAAAGCTGATTGGTATCATAATTACAGTGTAAATACTTTGTAATTTATTGTCAAGTTGTATTTAGAGGGAAATTGACTGGCATAACGCTGCTAATCAGCCGCGCGGTTTTTCGGGACTGGTTATAAGAAATATCGGATTTGTTCATGGTTCAAGCAGTAGCAGTTTTATATTCAGGTCGAATCAATAGATGACCTTTTATAATTCGGTAAATAGCCCATATATTAAGAGATATTAAAATTGGTAAGCCAATTGAATAAATGCGAAATAAGATGAAAGCTAAACTAATGTGACATAATATCAAGCTAATCCAAGAAGTATTTATCTGCCACAAACAGTGGAATTCTAGTATGGTACCTGAGACGCTTTTCAATCGAGCGTAACTAAGAACTAATGAAAGTATCCATGCAATAGTAAGAAATAAAGAAATTGCCTGGATTCCATAATTATTTGTTGCTAATATCGTATCTGCTTTTACATCATAGTCACTTGAGCTCGAAAGCAAATTTAAAAAAATGCTATGAATTTTTCTATTAATTATATGATTTGTCATTATCAATGAGCTCCCGAGAATGCTATATTGAGCACCTCTTGTAACCAAGATGAGGTGCCGGGGCTTAATGCTACCGAACTTTGCATAATCACGGACTTGTTAATGTTGAGAGCTTCAACACCGCATCGGAATCCCCGGTCACCCTCGAGCGACATGTCATTCCCTGTCTTGGGCCTGCGATCGAATTGCATCGATCAGTTCCTGTGCCTCAGACGGTGAAAGCCATCCCAATCGGTCACCAAGACCATCAATGGGATTGTAATCACCAATCAGTGACATACCGCTTGCCTCGGGTTTAATGCGTGAGTAACCAGTTACCCATTCTTCTTTCGAGGTGACAGTTTTCGCGAGCTCGTTGAGTTGCTGCTTGATGGTAATTGTTTCAGCATCATCCTCATAGTCGCAGAAGAAGCAGGTCTCCGATTCGTCGCGGAATTTACAGCGGCAGTCTGGTGATGTGCAGCAATACATCGTGATTTCGGACATCAAGCCATCTGCAATATCCTCAATTTCTGTCTCATGGAGTCCAAAGAACCAGCGCCCATGTCGTCGGTCGCCGTCCGGGTAGTACGTGAATTCAAATGGTCGGTCTGCTGACCCAATTCTTCCGCCGCATACCGCACCGACTTGGATCGCATCATCAAAGTCGATGGGCAGGTCATCCGGGTCCCTATCGGCTTCTTTTATGACTTCGCGTACCTCACGCATCGATTCGCGAAGTTCGTATGGAATCGGCACTTTGCGTCGGTCTTTAGTTTGTGGATTCAGTTTACGAATGACGCGTCCTTTGGGAATAACGTGAAGATGACTTGCCGCAGCATGATATTCGAACAGCACCGGATTTTACACAAACCGGCATATATCACGCGGTCAAGTCCAGCGCCTGGTTATGTTTTCGAAGCTTTTTTAAATTCGATATGGAAAATAATTACTTTACTATCATCACACGCGCCCATAGGTATTTCAGTTCCGATTAAGAAAATGCCATCCTCACTCACAACAATTGATTCTGGGTCAAAATCCATATGATTATTCAACGTTAATTCGCCTACTTTATGCCCATTAAGGTCAAAAAGGTAAACCCATGGTGGTTCAATCCCTTTCATCGTGAGATTACTCCTCCCTGCCAAAATGAGAGTATCACCAATTCGATTAATAATTGGAGGGAAAATCAATCCCATTTTTACTCCAATGCTTTTGTTCCAAATTGTCTCCAAATCGCTATTAAATTTCATTAAATATATAGTATTTTCACCAATATTTCTTGGAACACAAACATTTCCTTTTGGAATCACTGACGAGTCATACGAGAGATAAAAAGTGTCTTTTTTGCTGGAACTTATCACTGATCCTGGTTGTCCAACAATTCTACCGGGAAACGAAATGTCTCGTATCCTTAGCCCTTGCGAATCATATTTTGTGATCTTGATATTTGACTCACCAGTACCAAATTTACTTAATTCACCTGTGACTGAAATAGTGAGAATGCCCTTATTTTTTATATTTGTACTTAACGCCATCGATTCAACCAATTCAGTTTTGTAGACTTTTTCCCATATTTGGTTTCCTTGATTGTCAACTTTTATTTTGATGACATTTTTAAATCCTTCTGATCCTGTAATAATAAAATTGCCATCATATGATCTAATTATTGAACTTGGCGATATTGATTTTGAGAATGTATATGTTTTCTTAAATACTTGTGCTCCAGTTTCATTAAAATTACGTAGCCATAATTTATACCCATGCGAGAATTCGTTGCCAACAACCATGAAGCTGTTGTTTTCCTCATTTGCAATAGACTGAATATTAAAATCTGAAAGGTTGTCCTCAACCTCGTAATCTCTTCTAAATAATTGTCTTCCAGAGAAGTCATATTTGGCAACCCAGTATCCATACCCTTTGTCAGAATAACTTTCACCAATAATAATTAAATTATTATCTCCAGTTAAAATGGCATTTGGATTAGGGCTCAATCCTTTTACCTTTTGCATTTTTGCCCATTTTACAGCCAGACCATTAAAATCAGCAAATGCTGATTGGGACAAATAAGCCAGAAAAAGGAGCGCAATAAAGATAAAATTTTTAATAATAGTCGATAAATATATTGCCATTTTAGATTTCTTTTCTATCTTAAGGGAATAATTAAACCAGACATAATGGGGCGTTTCACCTGCCGGCGGGGAGCTTAAACCCCAGATTTTAAGCCGCTGAAAAATTGATGTCCCAACGAATGCTGTAAGCCGCACGATATAGCCAGACGCAGGTTATGTATTAAGCGACATCATCCGGAGGTTCGTCATTTTTATGTTTTGACTTTTCCAGCTTTTTTAAGACCCTGGCCTCAATTTCTCTAATTTTCTCACGAGTAGCAAATAAGTCCTGACCGACTTCCATTCCATCGATATCGTCAAGACTATTTACTCCAAATCGCTTACATAAAGTTTTTTTCTCATCTTCTGTAAGACTATCTATTATCCGACTAATCTTTTCCTTAAAGGGCTTTTTGGCGTTTTTCTCACTCATTTTCTTCTACATAACCAGCCGGCAATCTTACCTTCGCGCCAGCACTGAACTTTACGCAAACCCGCATAGTTTTCCCGGACTGGTTCACTGATTGGTTAGACCTCTTTTCCATCCAGCGGTTCGAATTGGCCATCGGCTCGTGCTTCTCCACAGAATAGCCACCATGCCAGATGATCGAGATTTGCCAAGGCGTTCTCATAATAGAGAGAATCGAAGCCGAAGCGCTTTGCCTCTTGCTTGGGAAACCAAGAAAGGTACCAGAACCCCTGTGCAATCCATCGCTTGATCGTTCCTTTCTCGGCCTGGACTTTACAGCATTCGCGCATGGCGATGAACAGTTGTTTGAATGCCTCCTTATCCCAGGTTGCCTCGCACCGCAGCTTTATGAGGAAGGAGCCTTCTTGGGCATCAAATTCGCTTTTCAGTATGTCGGACCAATTCTGCATTCGTCAATCTCATTCTCTGAATCTAACGCTGCCGGTCACCTGCGCCATGAGCTTTAAGAAACCGTTAAATAAGCCAACGCTGTTCATAAACCAATTTATTTCCTAAACGCCCCGGCTTTTGGCGTCAGGTGCACTGGCTTTGTTATGTCTTACTATTTATGGGTATTCAAAGCCAAATGAAAATTTTGTAAGCATGTTGTTCTTAAACTGGTATTCTCCGTAATAAATGGGCATATTGTAAAACTTAAGGAATGGAGAGCTGTTAAAGTTGTCTATAACGTATTTTAGAATGATCAGATTTTCCTTTGACTTTTCTTGAAATCCATCACCTAAAATAGAGACAACTTTCTCCCTACTAAGCCCTAATGAAATATTTTTTCCGGTTTTGAATGAAACTACTTTTTTCAATTGAAAAGCCTTTTCGTTGAACGCCTGATCAACAGACCTTACTCTGAACTCGTTAAAGCTGTTTCGAACACAACCAGGATGGAATACTAGAACAAGAACCTGAGTTTTATCCTTATTCAAAACATTAACATGAGGAAAATCACTATGGGATTCAATGAGCTTAATTTTTGCGCCAAGTACTCTAACGGAACTTCCAGGATCTCCGATATAGATACCGTCAACCGAAGTATCCGCTGCTTTAGGCAAATCAGGTAATTTTACATCAGCCGATAGCATATTGAAATTCAGGAACAGAAAAGCTGTCCAAAAGGTTGCGTATAAGTAGATACGTTTCATAGTTTTCAGAAATATGAATCAGACATAATGCGGATAACCAGCGGGCCACATGGATTTCAAACCTGCACGGCGCTTACATAAAACCACATCGTTTTTCCCGTCTGGTTCATCCGCTTTGTTATCTGATGCGGTGTTGTAACTATTTTCGCATATAACCGCAAAAAAGGCAAAGGCAAGGGGCTAAATATGCTGTAAATATTACCAATATCGAAAGCTTTGAAGAAGATCAGATTGCCGTTTTTGGAAAATATATTGAAAAAAGAAGGTGGGTTGGAATACCCCCAAGAACCAAATGCCAAAAGTGTCCAGCCGCTATGAGATCTGTTACCACATGATAGGCGCTCAAGCTTACCAAAGATTTGGGTCTTGGAGCCAGTCCTAAAAATAAAAGAGCGAAGATCGTTAAAAAACTAAGAATCCTTCAAAGATAACGATAGAGGTAACCAGCCGGCTTGCTTGCCTTCGCACCAGCACTGACTTTTACGCAAAACCGCATAATTTTCCCGGGCTGGTTCAGCGATTGGTTAGCCAGAGTATCTACGTAAAACCAAAGAAATCTAATATAAAATGAATCTTTTGAAACTTAGTCACACGCGATAGTTCCGTATTTAGATGACTTTGATTGCCTTCTATCTTTCTCAGCCTTGTTTCAAGTTCTCGCTTTTTTTTATACTCGGCTTTTTCTAGTAGGCCTTCGTAGTTACCGGATTCAACGATTTTCAAAATTTTAAGAAGATCCTCTTGCTCAGCCCAAGTTCCATGATCAGCACACCGGTCTATGATAATGCTGGATATATCGACAAAATTTCTCTGAGACATCAGCTGATCGCAAACTGGGCATTTCAAATAATCTGCCCTTTCTGTTTCTTGATTTATAAGGGACATTTCCTTGAGAGTAGTTGTCATGTCTTTGCATACATCTTGGTCCACGACAGCATCTCGGAATTGTTTGATTTCACCTTTATCAAACCATATTCCACCACATTTATAGCAATAGTCCAATTCAACTCCAGCCAAATTGATAATCTCTGTATTGACAGTGCATAGGGGACATTTCACGAGTGCATTATTGTCCCTTTCAATAGATTCACTGAGATCTTCTCCACAATGAACGCATTTCTTTCCTAATTCTGAAGTTGATTTATGACAATACGGACACTTCATGGTTTTTCCTTTTTGGGGCTAACCGCCGCTAATCAGCCGCGCGGCTTTTTGCGTCGGCTGAATTAGCATTGTTATACAGTTATTTTTTGAAGATGTTCTAGATCTTTTGAAAAAGTAGGTCTGCCCGAATCCAAGTCACAAATTTCATATTTGTAAATCGCACCGAGACGAGCGAATACTAAGTTTCCACCATAATCCCAATTAGCCCAATCGACTTTGCTGTCCAATAAATCTGGATACTCATCCAGTGAAAATTGAAACGTATACCCTTTCTCAAGGTAACCTATATATTTCATTCGCAAAGTTGGGTGCTTAGAAGTTGGTCTAAAAAACCAACCATCATCACCTTCGCACTTGACTTGATAGCTTTTGATTCCCTTTACTCTTGTTTCTTTACCCCAATTGTCACCTGCTCTTTGCCAGCCGTCGCGTTGCATCCTTGGAAATAGTACGCTGAAGTCTTCACCACCATACTCCGGTGTTAATTGGCCAATTCGAAAAGGAATCCTTTCACCTTTAGGCTGCCATCCATTGGTGAGAAGGAGGCCGGATTTATCCCAAAAGCCACCGCCATACCAAGTTCCCATGTTTTCAGCTTCAGCAATAGTTTTTAGCCATGGAAGATGACAAACACCATTCCACGTATTACCAGATCTACCCATAGCCAGATAAACCATCCATTTTCCATTACTAGAAACATCACATCGCATAGGGTATAACTTCCCTTCGAACCAAGAACCATTTTCTATGGTTGATTTTCGAGTGTTCCACTTTATTATGTGCCAAAGTTTTGAAGGCTTTCGGCGAATTATAACAACAATTGGAGCACTTTTGGCGGTTAGTAGATGAATTCGTGCTGGTTCAGGTAATCTATTCATAATAGGTACGAAAGAAAAAATTGTCCTCAAATGATTTACACAAAAACCCTCTTAAATTTTGAATTTTCTCTGGCATCATTTTAAGTTTTCACTCTCGGGCATAATGGTTGAACTGATGGGCTGGCGGGGCATTGCTCAAAGCTTCCTTGATGATATTGAACTATGCACTTGTAAATTTTTCGAAAACCGCGAGATATAGCCAGTCCACATCCAGTGAATAGTTATTTTTCGTTTTACTTTGAAGGTAAGCGAACCTCACTATATCTCATGTAAGCGAGATTACCTTGTGATTCAAGTTTTCCCTCTTCTACAAGATGACGAATTCGTTGAGCGTAATAGATATCGGGTATTCCAGGAATACGCTCTGGTAGTTCCATCATTGCAGTGCCAACACCCGTGCTACCTTACGCCAATATTGACATGCGTTCGACAAAAGAGCCTTGTCTATTCTTTTAATATCAATTTCATTTAGTTTATTAACGAACTCAATTTGTTCTTTTGTCAATGGTGGATCTGGAACATAATCTTTCGGTGGTGGGGGTTTTAAATCAGGACGTCTTTTAAATATGGGCTTTTGAAATTTTCTAATCAATCCAATAGCCATACCAACGTTTTCAATATCGTAGTTTTGGTAAGGTTCTTCATGCGAAAGCTCAAGGGCTTCACCAAAAGCGATTTCAAGCTTTTCAAGCGCCTCTGATAATAATCTGATTATTGATTCATCTGTTGACATATCTGATTACCTATTTCAGAAAGATCGTCGCTAATCAGCCGCGCGGTTTCTTTGCGTCGGCTGCATTAGCTTTGTTGGGCTGCATATTCAGACCAGGGTTTAATATCTTCCAACAAAGGACCAATATTACGCTCAGCAACTTCTGTATCATAGGCAGCCTGTGCGCGTAGCCAATATCCGTTGGATAGGCCAAAAAACCGACACAACCGCAGATCTGTGTCTGCTGTTATCGAACGTTTACCTGCTACAATCTCACTAATACGCTGGGCAGGTACACGAATTTCTTTAGCCAGGCGATACTGACTGAGGCTCATGGGCTTAAGGAATTCCTCCAATAGGATCTCACCTGGCGTTATAGGATCGAGTTTTTTCATAATGTCTCCTTTTTTTAATGATAATCAACAATTTCGACATTGTCCGCGCCTCCATCATTCCAATGAAAGCACACACGCCACTGATCGTTGATTCTTATACTGTATTGGCCAGATCGAGTGCCTTTGAGTGCCTCAAGACGGTTGCCGGGTGGAACCTTCAAATCATTGAGCTGGTTGGCGATTTCGAGCTGCCTTAGTTTTCGTCGTGCAACTTTGGCGATGTTCGCGAATTTTTTGACACGATGTCCTTTTGAAAGCGCCTCGGTGTATTCACATTTGAATGATCTGATCATATTTCATATAATAACGCATTGCGTGATTAACGTCAAGCGTGACTACGCCGGCCCAACGTCCGCCGATGAGCACCGGCCTAAATAGAGTCCAAGCTCGCAAGGGCTCTTGCGTAAAACCGCGATCTTCACGCCGTCTGCTCCATTGGCTTGTTGGGCGTCGAAATTAATCGCAATAGGGATAAACCACCTTAAAGCGCTCACAGATAATTGGCATACGCAAGCTCGGATCTTTGCCCAGACGCTCACATTCTCGTGAAAAGTATGACCAGTGCACTTCACGCCAGTAACGCAACGAACCATCCCCTTCACCTTCAACAGCAGCAAAGGCTTCAATGACCTCTTCGTAAGGCACGATCTCCACCTGGGTTGTTTCAATAATGCATAACGGCTCTTGTTGCCAATTGGTCACCACGCTGAGATCACCGACTTTGGGAATTGGTTTGTTGCTCATATCATTTGACCAGAGAAGACCGGCAGTCGCCCGTTTCTGGCCTTTCAAAACTAAGTCACCGAGTGCGTTTGCATCCGCCTCGTTATCATCGAAATGAAAAGATTCGTAGAACCGGGATGACACGTCATGACCGATGTCCTCTTCAAATGATTTCCAGAATTGTTTAATGTGAGTTGGAATGCGGATCGTCATTGAATCCTGCCCAACGCTCGCACATCACCTGCACCCAAAGTTACGAAGAACTCGTAAAAGGCACATTTTTTGGATTTACAAATAAATGCCGAAAGCGGCATTGCTTTGGGTGTCAGAGTGCATGCGCATTGTTATGCGCCTTATCTGGATTTCGGCTTTCCAATAATACGCCCTGGACCAAATTCCGATTCAAGGCGCTTTTCCGCGTTTACAGATGCCTGGGGATAATCTTTCTCTTCACACCATTCTACATGAACATTTCCCTCGCGCATTCCGCATACAAGAATGACCCTCATATCAGACGGATAACGATGTTCCTTTGCTTCGCGCATTATTTCGATAGTTATATTGCGTCTTCCATTTTTGCTAAGAAGACAGCCTTATCCCATGGCATACCATATGAACCAGCTTCCTTAACGGCTTTGGTGTAGCTATTTCTTTGCACTCCATCCAGCATGCAAACAGGACTCTCTTTCACAAAAACAACAACAACTTTACCATCGTTGCTCCAACGGAATTGTATGGATCCCTTTAAATCGCTCTTGATGGTGGCTTGCTTTGACGCATATTGCTTTGAGATCGGTGGGTTACCATTAAATGGAGCTGGCATTCCAGCCTCTTTCAATGGCGCCGTAGTTGTGCCGACAAAACAACTGCATAGCGGAGAAAGGGCATTTGTTTCATAAAAAGATACCCAAAAATAATACGTATAATCTTCGATTACAATTCGATAGTTCGAATCAGGATGTTTAGCTTGGGATAGGATCGCGAATGAAGACCCATCTTCAATATCACACCCCGATATCAAAAGCTGAAACAAAGCTAATAATTTAAAAGCGTTTTTCATGGGTTAATTTTCAGCAATATAATTTGAGGTGAGCAGCCGCCTTGATAAACCGCAAGCCTGCACGGACCTTTACGTAAAACCGCGGTCTTCACGCGGTCTGCTCCACCGATTGGTTATAGTCGAAGATCAAAGTTAATATCTATGGTAAATATTCAATAGTGCATATATATCCACCGAGTTCCGACTCCAATATTTCAGATATTAGGATAGTATATTTCCCTGGCTGGACGAAGATTAATTCATTTGTAGCATCAGCTTCCCATGGAAAACCAACCGTGCTAGTGTTTATTGCCACCGATTTCGCTTTCTTAAATTCGCTCGATGACATTAAACTATTCATTTCCTTAGGAGGAGAATTGACCACCAAGACATAAAACCGTCTATCGGATTCTCTGACAATCGCAAATTCTTTCCCGTGGTTTGGCCCAAGTTTAATGGATAACGTTCCCTCCTTTCTAAGAATCTTAGGTTCACAGGAAACAACACTCGTGTCCTTTATCCACACTTCTTCCCTCACTTTATTTTCTAACGAGAAGGCCAAAACTGGTATTAGCAATGTGGTAATTGTAATTATCTTCTTCATGGCACTATAACGACCGCCACTGAGCAGCGGCCCAAATAAATTAAAAGCTTGCACGGTCTTTACGTAAATCCGCGATCTTCACGCCGTCTGCTCCAGTGGTCTTGTTGGGCATAGGCACAGCAGTCAAAGAATGGTCCGAATATTCCATCGGTAATGGCACTTAGGGCATTCGAAAACTTTTCCTTTAAATCTTGCAATTGCTAAGGAGACTCTGCTTCCATCAGAATCATAACAATTGACGTTTGCTACTCCCCACCTTTTCATTAACGTCCTATTACAATTTTGGCAAATGTATCCAGATGAAAGAAACCTTTGATGTTCATCGCTGTAACGGTCGAACTGGCCGACAAAAACCGCAGTCCATTTACCCACAATTTTTAAGTACCAATTACTCACTGCAGTTACCTTTTAAATAAAATTGAAAGCAAGAACTAATTCTCTTATTTGCTATTTGCACCAACTTGATTGTAGCCCAACGGTCGAGCTAACCTACCGGCGCTGAATAATTGAGCCTATTTTGAACTTTACGCAAACCGCCAAAGTTTTCCCGGTTAGGTTAAGCGATTGGTTGTACAGCGTTTTTACAGATATACAGATGGTTCAAGAAATTTAGGATTATGGCCTTCTCC